>Ga0210393_10002713_pt1 | contig 14410 bp, 11 predicted proteins | sample IncBWC27OmetaG_FD_160068 | JGI IMG/M metagenome (GOLD analysis project Ga0210393, IMG submission 160068) | Forest soil microbial communities from Barre Woods Harvard Forest LTER site, Petersham, Massachusetts, United States - Inc-BW-C-27-O ... | reverse complement strand
TCTCGATTCGATCACGCCCGTCCGGATCAACTTCCGCCTGCTGATTTCTCCTCGTTGCTTCCGACTGGCGCCCCTCCCTTCAGGTCCAACCTATGCTCGCACCAACTCCGCGCGAGTTCGACCGACTCGTTCCGCGCGCCCTGCGCAATCCGCGGTCATTTTGCCGGGCTGGCCTGGCAATGGCCACGGTCATGGGACTGATCGTCTGGTGCGCCGGCATGGTTCGCGCCGGCGACGATGACGACGAAGACGATTCTCCGCCTCCAAAAAGACGCGTCACAACCGTTTCCAAGGAATCGAGCGATTCCAGCTCCCCGGGTGGCAACGGCTCCGTTAGCGGTGCTGCGGGGGCGCCTAGCGACGGCTTTGGAGTCGACTTCACCCCCGGATTCTCCTATGGCCAGGGCGTCGTCCAGGACCGGCCTTTGGCTCCCCTCGAAGCGTTCCCTTACTTCTTGCAAAACGACTCGATGCTATTCAGCGATCTGCGATTCTACCCGACCATCGACGGAACGTTCGGAGGCAGTCTCGGCGGCGGATATCGTTACTTCAGCCCGGGCCTCAACCGGATCTTTGGCGTGAGCCTCTGGTATGACGGCGACGGCACCCGCGATTTGTACTTTCAACAGGTCGGCCTGAGCCTCGAAACCTACGGTGCGATCGATTTCCGCACCAACCTTTACTTCCCGGTCGGCCAAACCTATCAGCAAAGTTCGCAATCGGTCGTGAACGGCTCGCCGCGCTTCTCCGGGGAAAACCTGGCTTATGATCAGTTGACCTCTTATCTGTCCGCCATGCGGGGTATCGACTTCGAAGCCGGCGTCGGCATTCCCGGGCGATTCGCCGAGGATCACGGCATTCGAGCCTATCTCGGCGGATACTTTTACAACGACGAGCAGAGCGACAGCATTCTCGGCATTTCCGGTCGCGTGCAGGCCAACATCTGGTCCGGCCTCGATGCCTCGGTGCAAGTGACCAACGACAACTACTTTAACACCCGTGCCTTCGTAAACGTTTCCTGGACGTTCGGTCCGTTGCATCGCTCAGAACTGTCCCAAACGACAGCGCAGGGTCGGTTTGGCGAACGCGTCACTCGCAACTACACGGTGCTCGCGACGTCGCACAGCGATATCCAGTCGGGAATCGACGCAATCGATCCGAACACGCACCAGCCCTACGTGATTGCCCACGTCGACAGCGCGGCGGGCCCAGGCGGCAACGGCGGAGTGAACAACCCATTCCAAACGATCGCCGCCGCGCAGGCGAGTGGCGCCGCCGTTGTCTTTGTGCATGCCAACAGCATCTTCCATGGCAATGACTCCGCCATCGTCATGAACGATGGCGAAAAACTGTTCGGTGACGGCACCGGCGAACGAAATTTTCTCCCGGTCGCGAAATTCGGACAGATTCTTCTGCCGCACGGCCCCTCGATCGGCAACCTGCCGGTCCTCGATTCGGCCAACGGCACAGCCGTCACGCTCGCCAACAACGTGACCCTAGCGGGCTTCACGATCACGAACTCGAGCGGCGCCGGCATCGTCGGCAACGGAATCGGTGGAGCGACGCTGCGCGACTTGACGGTGAGTCACGCGGGCACCGACGGCATTCAGATTGTCAATGCGACCGGAAACACGCTGCTCACCAACGTCAATGTGCAGAACTCGGTGGGCAACGGACTGCTCATCAACGGCGGTGACTCGAACGTGCAATACAGCGGCAACCTGGTCGCCAATCAAGGGCATGACCTGGTCGTCGAAAATGTCGGCACCGACAGCGTGATCAACATGAACAATGCCTTGTTCCCCGGCTCCGGCAGCCAGGGAATCTTGCTCGAAAACGTGGCTGGAACCGTCAATTTCAACAACCTGTCGCTGGGGAACACCACCACCACGGGTATCGATATCGAAGGCGGCACGGGCAAATACAACTTCACCGGGCTGACCACCGTTTCAGCGGCCGGAGCCGCGTCGATCGTGGTTCAGGATCTCGCCGCCGCGGGCACCGTGAACTTCGGGACCCTCAATATCAACAATCGCCACGACGAAGGCTTCGTCGTCAACAACTCGAGCGGAGCGGTTACGGTCAACGGCGTCACAACCATCACCAACGAAGGTGGCACCGGCGCCTCGGCGATCGACATCAAGAACTCCTCCGGCGGCGTTGAGTTCGTCGGAAAAGTCAACGTCGACAACACCACTCTCAATCCGGGCGTTAGCATCACGAACGACACGGGCACCACCAACTTCAACACCGCACTTAATATCTCGAGTATCAATGGCACGGGCCTCTTTGCGAACAACGGCGGCGTGCTCGTGATTAACGGAGCCCAGGTCGCGGGCGCGGGCGGAACAATTCAGGCCACCAATGGCACGGCCCTCGACGTCGAGAACACCTCGATGAATATCAACCTCTTCAGTGTCTCCAGCAGCAACGCCCCCGTCGGCATCAAGCTCGTCAACGCGCCGGGTCAAATCGCGATTTTTGGCAACAGCAGCGAAACGGTCGGCTCCGGCGGCACAATCCAGGGCGATACGGTCGGCATCTTGCTGCAGAACGCCGGTACTGTCGGTTTGTTGTCGATGGTCTTGAATGGGAACGGCACCGGCATTCAAACCACCGACACGACGTATCTGGCGCTTACGAACGTCCAAGTCGCCAACTCGTCCTCGTTCGGGATCAACTCCCTCGACACGAAGACTCTTGTCTTGCTCAGCTCGACCTTTGCGGGGAACGGTGGTCCCAACGTCAACGCGCAGGTCGACACCGTGGGCTCCTATGCTTACAGCTTCCTCGCCAGCAGTTTTACGTCCACAACGTCGGACAACATCCTGCTGCAGACGCTGGCTGGCGGCCAGGGGTCGACAATCAACCTTGTCGCCCAGGCCAACAAGTTTGAGAACGATTCGATCGGAACGGCCGGAATAAACGTAAACTGGAACGGAACCCTGTCGGCGACGGTGACCCAAAACTCGTTCCTGGCGACCGGTGGGACAAACACGGGCCTCAAAATCAACAACGCTGCGACAAGCAACCTGAGCACCGTCTCCTTCACCAACAACCTCTTCACCAGCGAGGGCGGCACCGACACCGCCTTGAACGTCATCCTGGCCGGCACCGGCCAGATCAACGTGGCCACCAACGGCGTGCAGTTCGCCGCCCCAACCGGCACGGCGTTTCACTTCTCGCTCGCCGCTCCTTCCACAGTCAACATCACAGGCAATACGGTCGTCGACTCGACCGATGGAGCCACCGCAATTCTGTTCGACACGATTGCGGCGCCCAGCAACGTGGCCATCTCCGGCAATACCATCCAGCTGTCTCAGAACGGTGCTCAGTTGACGAGCGGAATCCTCTTCTCGAACGTCACCAACACCACTCAGGGCAGCCAATCGTTCTTCCTGAACCTCTCGAGCTCGGCCAACAACCAAATCACCGGCGCCAATACGCTCTTCTTCTCGCCGACCGGCGCCACAACCGGCGAAGTCCTGATCAACGGAAGCCCGATGCCGTAAGAGTCGGGATGGAGCACAACCGTCTGGCTTCAGGATCTGTGTAAGCGCGGGATGAAAAATCGGAGATCGAGCCGGCGCAGTCTCAGCTCGCGATCACTCGGCGACCAAGTCGATCGCCGAAAAGTGTTCGTGGTCACTTTGCGTGCCGACGCTGCCGACCCGGACTGAGTAGATGCCGGGGGCGGGGATTTGGAATTTCAGGCGGGTGCCGACTTTGGTTTCCGGTTTGAAGTCGAGGTTGAACTGCCCGCGGCTGACGACGCCCGGTTCGACGAACGGCTGCGAGTCTTTGGCGCGGCCGGCCGACTCGGGGAACGTCGCGGCCGGCTTGCGGCCCAGTTTTTCCACGCGAACGATGTAGTAGCGGATTTGCACCTGGTCAATGTCGTGATGCGGGTCTGTGTTGGTGAAGAAGAATTGCAGGACGAGTGGTTGATTCGCTTTGACCTTGAGCACCGGAGGCGTGTTCCGGCCGCCGGCGGGTGGATCTGTGTCAGAGGTGGCCGAGGCTTCTTTCCCTCCCGAGCCGATCACGCGCAGATCGATTCGGGCGTGTTCCGCACGCACCGACGCGGCGGAGCCAAACGCCAGAATTGCGAGAAGGGCAAATCGAACCAAGTCGCTCACTCGGAAAATCATCGTCGCTCCTCGCGCGGCTACTCGCAAACGAGATCTAACGCGGCGTAGTGGTCGTGGCCGTGGGTGTTGAGCATCTCCCGCGTCTCCACACGCAGCAAATACGTCCCCGGCTCAGCGATCGTCAGCGAGAATTTGCCGCTCGCGCTGTTGCCAGGTTTGAAGTCCATCGTAAGTGCCGACTCTTGCACCGGATCTTTGAGTGGCGGCATCGTCGTTTGTCCTATTTCTTTCTCGGCAACGACGACGCAGTGAATCAGCACATCCTTGAAGGTGTCACGCTTGCTCACGTTGGTCGCCTTCCAGGAGACGACGAAATTCTCCTGCGGCTTAACCGTGCACACCGGGCGCGTCTGCGGCTTCTTTGAAGACGGCTGAATCTCGGTGTGCGTCGTCTTGATGCGCTGCTGACCTGCTTTGACCTCGATCGAAATCTCCATATCGGACGCGATCGCCTGCGACCACAAGCTTGACAGCGCAATCGGAAGCATAAGTGCCGAGATGAGACGCTGAATCGGGCGAATAGTCACGAACGACTCCGAGCTGAGACTCTGCGAAATTGCCCCGTTCAACGGCCGCAAAAGACGGCATGGCCGACAGTGAGCAATCCATTCGCATTGTGACGAATTCGGTCGGCGGCGGTAAGGCTGGGGCCCAACAGCGCCGCCGAGTCATTCACCACCTGAGAAGGTCTCGCTGCGAAAACGACCGCAACAGCAGTGCGCAACGGCGCGAAGAGGGCGAGGCCCGCATCGCGGGGCTCACTTCTTGCATAGGGCCGCATGGCTGCCGAATGTCACCGAGACGGGCACTCCGCAACGAAGCCGCTCGGCAGAATTGGGGAGCCGAATTAGCACCGGCACCAGGCCGCTGGTCGAGTCGGCCACCGGTCCAATGAAAACGACGCGGGCGCCTGGCAGAGGTCGCTCTCCAGAAGTTGCGCGAACGGCGACCTCTCGTCCAAGGTTGACTTCGTCGGCTTGCTCCGGTGTCAGCTCGCAGCGCACGTCCAGCTCGCGAAGGTCGACGATTTCGCCCCAAATCGATGTGCCGGGCCGGGAGACGAGACCGGGATAGGCGTCGAGCCGGCTCACGACGCCGTCGATGACAGCCACCACGCTGAAGTGTTCCAGCTCGGCTTCAGAGGAGTCCAATGCTGCCTGGGCCGCCCGTTGGTCCGCTTCGGATTTGCGGAGGGCCAGCTCGGCTTCGTGCAACCGCTGTTCGGGAAGGACTTCGCTTTTGGAAATCGCCTTCGCCAAGAAGCGACGCGCCTCGTTGGCCGAGTATTGGGCACTTTCGAGGAGCGCTCGCTTCAATCGCACGTCGGCCCGCGCTTCGTCGTCGTCCATTTTCACCAAGAGCTGGCCTCTGGTGACCCGTTCGCCTGGGACAACTTTTACTTCCACCACGGGATGCAGAGGAACCGGGGCGATGCTTGCTCGACGTCCCGGAGCGCATTGAGTTCGCCCCACCACTTCGATCTGGTCGCGCGGGGGTGCGGCCGGCTGCGTCGTTGAATTAAGGGTCGGAGCCGACGCCGAGATAGGGGCAGGTGACGATCCATCTCGAACCGCCAGAGAAAGCACCAGCACGCCGCACCCAATCCAGGACAAACGACGCATCAGAACCTCGCGGTTGTTGGCAGCCCGTCTGGGACCGTCGGTCGGAACGGCCGGCGGCTTTCCGCATCGCGGACCCACTAAGGCAAGTCTATGCCGCGATTTGGCAGAGCAACTCGCCCGGTTATTCCGATTCTGACGCCGCGCTGTATGGGGACGGATGGCGCCGGCCGGGCGCCGTGGTCGTCTCAGAGCTTAGACGGCGCCGCTGGATTGGCCGACTCTTCCCGATAGGCTGGCTACCGTCGCCGTCAAGGTTTCTGGCGTGATGGGCTTAGAGAGGTGAACGGAGAATCCGGCGGCGTGGGACTTGCGCTCATCGTCACGGCTGGCAAAAGCCGTGAGCGCGATCGCGGGCACCCTTGCGCCGCGAACTGACTCCAAAGATCGGATCTGCTTCAGAAATTCGTAGCCGTCCACATTGGGCATGCCAATGTCACTGATCAAAATGTCGGGTGCTGCCGTCTCGATCAGCGGCAAAGCTTCTGCGGCCGACGAAGCCGTGACTACCTCCGCGTGACACTCGCCGAGGATCCATTTAATGAGCCGACACGTGTCCGGCTCATCATCGACGACGAGGATTTTCAGTCCACTCAGATCGATGGAACGCCCGTTCCCGCCGGAATTAGACGGTTCCCTGATTTCTAGATCGGGTCGTGACCCTTGGAGATCTTGCGCACCCGCCAAAGGAAGGGTCACCACGAAAGTCGTGCCACGTCCCTCACCGGCGCTTTGGACAAGAACTTGTCCCCCATGCAACTCGGCCAGTTGCTTGACGATGGCCAGGCCGATTCCCAATCCACTATGTTGCCGCCGAATCGAGGCGTCTGCTTGACGAAAGCGATCGAAAACGAACGGAAGGAAATCCGCAGCGATTCCCTGGCCGGTATCCGAAACACTGATTCGGACTTGAGAGTCGCTCTGCTCCAACGCCACGCGGACCGTGCCTCCTTCGGGTGTAAATTTGACGGCATTCGTCAGCAGGTTCCAAACGACTTGTTGCAGCCGGTTGACGTCGCCCCGCACGCGACCGACCGAGGGGTCGAGGTCTTGTTCCAGTCGGACTCGCTTGGTTTCAGCTGTTGGCTTGATGGTTTCGATTGCGGCCTCGACGATCGGAAGAGGCGCGAGCAGATGCATGTCGAGCCGCAACTTTCCCGACATGATGGAACTCATGTCGAGCAGATCTTCGACGAGCATTGTCAGCGCGCGGGTGTTGCGGTCGATGGCCTCCAGTCCGTGGCCCAGTTCGACCTCGCTGGTGCGCCCCCGGACGAGGATCTGGGACCAACCTACGATCGCAGTCAGCGGCGTCCGCAATTCGTGCGAAAGGGTCGCCAGGAATTCGTCTTTCATGCGGCTGGCACGCTCGGCCGCACTTCGCGCAACCCGCTCGCTCGCCAGGAGCTTTGCGCGTTCTTCTTCGACTTTCTTGCGCTCAGAGACGTCCCGCAGGATGACGAGAAGGCCCACGGATCCTTGCCAGGGAACGACGGCGGCCGCGGCCTCTACGGGGACAATGGAGCCATCGAGCCGCTGCCACTCTTCCAGTTGAATCGGCGCGGTCTGACCGATCCGGGTAAGACGTTTGCTTTGGACAACGACGCGATCCCGAGAGTGGGGCGCGGCCAACGACGCAGGGGAACGACCCAGCAGTTCGTCGGCGTTTTTCGCTCCGAAGAAGCTGACGGCAGCCGCGTTGACATAGCCGATCCTGCCGTCGACGCTGACATACATCACCTCGGGGCACATCTCGGCCAGAGCCCGGTAGCGACTTTCACTTTCATCGCGCTCGGCGGTCCGCCGTTCGGCCAACCGCTTGCTCTCCCGCTCGGCGATGCTGACGGCTCGAAAATAGAAGAGCGACGCCAGAAGCAGCCCCGACACCAGCACCAAGAGCCATGGTCCTAGCTGCTGCCGCGCGTCCTGTGTGATGTAAAAGGCCAGGATGCGGAAGGCGAACAGCGCGAACAGTGCCGCCAGCAACATGAGCCAAGGCCGCCGATCGCCCGCTTCGAGCAGCATACGGACGGCAAAGATCATGGCGGCGAGCAGGAGAATCGTGGCAATCGAATAGAGAACCATTGCCGTCAAAGTCACGTTCGAAACGCTCCTATTCGACGGTCACTCAGCGGCGGTCGTCCGTCGGCAACGTCAGTTTACATAGCTTCCGCGGCGCGCCGAAAGACGCCCAGGCCCCCTTTTGGATTGCATCGCTGAAAGGCGTTGAATTGAGTCAACCACACAGGGGCTTGTCCGAAGTCATTTGTCGAACAACTCCGGCCCGCCCGTGAACTGCAGGGAGACCCGAATTCCACAGCCGAGTCGCTGATCAGGGTTTTTGACTCGTACCAACAGCGGCACGAGACCGGTATTCCGATCGACGACCGGTCCGATGTAAATGAGGCGGCCGCGCGGAAGCGGTTGCGCTGTTTCCGCGACCCACAGATCCGCCTCTTGGCCGAGGGCCAATTCGTCGGCCCGTTGCGGCGTGAGGTCGCACCGCACGTCCAACTCTTGAAAGGCGACAATTTCGCTCTTTGTCACGGGCGTCCCCGACACAACGGCCATTTCCGATGCTGAGTGCGGTGACGCGGACGCAACGCTCGAACGGCGGTCACGGACACGCTGTGTCCGGCCGACGACTGCGATTGCGCCGTCACTCGAGGTGCCCGCCCCCGAATCGATTGATGGCATGGCCCCTGGTTTCTTGGCGCGAACAGATCCACCACTGGCAGCCAAGCATAGTGCCATCAAGCCGACACCGAGCCAGAGTAAGCCGCGCATCGCCACCTCGCGTTCGAAGAATTGGCTTCCTCGAGGAATCTTGCTTGTCCATCAAGAGGAATCGGATATTCGCGGGCGGCCCGTCGATTGCGTGAGCAATCGGCGCGCCAGAGAGGCGGCCCGGGAATCAAGAACTCTAGCCCGCTTTCAAGTCATTAGCGGTCGGTTCAGCCGGACTTATCTCTCGTGAGAGCCAGAGGACCAAATGAGCGCCGGCGGCGCACGAGTTACGGGTCCTGGATGCGGAAGGCCGCCCGCCGAGTGTTGCCGCAATACAACACCGTGTTGCTTTTGCATCACCGAGAACGCCAAGCTCCCGAAAGGCAAACGGAGCGGCCATGTCGTTTGCACAGAGGCGCAGAAACCCGCGTCTTTGCGCTTCGTCGTTCTGTCAGATGAAATCCTCGCAATACCCGGGCATACTCGGTGTCCGTTTGACACCTAGTTTTCGATCAGCCCAGGGGAGTGATGCGATGCCCGCGATGTCCGGCCTGTCTGGCAACGAAATGTACTGCCTGAATCTCAAGGGATTGGTTCCGGGCGAAATGGTGCTCGGAAACAGCGTTTACTCGCTCGGCTTCCTTGGCAGCCTCGGCGCGGGCTTGCGAAGCATTGCGGGCGGCGAAGTCACGCAGGTTACGCGCGTGATCCACGAAGGCCGCTTGCAGGCGTACAGCCGCATGACCGGGGAAGCCAACCAGCACGGCGGGCACGGAATCACCAGCGTCTCGAGCGACCTGAAAAGCTTTCATGGCAACGTCGAGTTTCTGTCGATCGGCAGCTGCGTGCACTACGCCGATTCGAGTTCCCGCGACTTGAATTTTTCCACCAGCAGCGATGGTCAAGAACTGTACTGCCAGCTCGATGCCGGCTTCCATCCGATCAAGTTCGTGTTCGGCAACGTGGCCTACGCCATCGGAGTTGGCGGCGGAATCATCGGCGGTCTGAAGAGCCTGGGGCGCGGCGAGATCAAACAGTACAGCGACGTGTTTAACCACACGCGGCACTTGGCGCTGCAACGCCTGGTGGATGAGGCCAAGGCCGTCAACGCCAACTCCGTTGTCGGCATTCAAACGACGATCATGCCTTTTCGCGGCATCCACGAAATGATGATGACGGGCACCGCTTCGCGGCATCCTGAATTGCCTCGTGAGTACGACGACAATCCGGTGACGAGCGACCTCACCTGCGAAGAGATGTGGAACATGGCCAGCATGGGTTACCTGCCGATCAAACTCGTCCTGGGCACGGCCGTTTATTCGCTGGGGATCGTGGGAGGCTTGGCGGCGCTCTTGAAGTCGTTCTCGCGGGGCGAAGTGAACGAACTGACCTCACTGATTTATGACGCGCGCGAGCACGCGATCGGCCTGATTCGCGATGAAGCGGCTGCGATCGGAGCCGAAGACGTGATTGGGATCAAAACGCACGTTCACGAATTGGGCGGACTGCTCGAATTCATGGCGATCGGCACCGCGGTCAAGCGGTTTGCCAGCTTGAAGACTGTTTCGCCTACACTCCCGCCACAGGCCATTATCCGGGACAAAGACACTTGGATCAGTCACGAGCAGGGGCTGTTTCAGACGGTGACGAGCGGGAAGGCGAACGACTGAGCGTCGTTCAAATTAACAAGCGAACCGCCGCAGCCGGCCGACTCGAGAACCAGTGATTGGTTGCGAGGGCGTGCGATTCGAGGAGCCATGGGGGCGGATCTTTCTTGCCCGACCAATGTCCGGCGAGCGCCAGAGCCGCGCGTATGACGGCGTCTGTGACCTCGGCGGGTGAGCCGACGAGGCGGATCAGGATGTCGCCGGACGCGAGAGGAAGGATCGCCGACTCCAGTTCTGGACCAGGACTCGGCACCAAGTCTTCCAGCGCGCTGGGGTTGGCCGGGCGAGTGACGAACAGGCTGCCCGCAGCGAGGTGGGGCCCCATTTGCCACTGGATCGTCTTCGCGTTCCACGGGCCGCGCCAGTGGAAGCGGTCGCGGAAGACGAGGCGACCCGCGCGACGGACGTGCGTTTCCTGAATCAACGAGGTGAACTGAAATCTTTCTGAAAGGTCGCCGCGATCGTAGCGGCCCGGGTGCCAAATCTCGGCCCAGATGAAGTGGGCTCCCTCTTCCAAGTCGACTTCGACGCTCTGATAGGAGCGGGCTGACGCAAATGGAATCGCCGGACCAGGCAGGACGACAAGCTCGCTGTCGCGCGCCGCGTGGATATGCCATTCCTGCGCGGAGAAGTTTTTCGGGCAGGGATGCATCCGCGTGGCCGACTGGCTGGTGACGACCGTTTTCGTGCCCGAGGCGGCGGAAATCTCGAGGAAATGCCCGTCGCCATCCATCAGGCCGGCCGTCGGATTGAGCAGGTAGACGAGACTCGCCGGCTCGTTTCCGAGATGAAACGCCGGCAGCACGCGGATCGGGACTTGCTGGTAGCAGTCGCCCACCCGGGTGCGGCCGTCGGAATTGATTAACGAGAGGCGCGTGCCACCGATCTGCCCTGCGGAACGGGAAGCCAGGGCCAGATCCCGGAACTCGGGGGGGATTACGAAGTCTTCCGCCGCGATTCGAACTGCTGACGGACCCACTTCGTAAGCTCCTCGGCACCATCACCCTGTCGCAGGCTGATCATCAGGAAGGGGCGGTCGCCGCGCATCTTGAGACTGTCGCGCCGCATCACGTCGAGGTCGGCCCCGACGTGCGGCGCGAGATCGATTTTGTTGATGATGAGCAAATCGCTGCGTGCGATGCCCGGGCCCCCCTTGCGAGGGATCTTATCGCCTTCGGCGACGTCGATCACAAAAATCTGGGTGTCGGCCAGCTCACGCGAGAAGCAGGCCGTGAGGTTGTCACCCCCCGACTCGACGAGAACCATTTCGAGTTCGGGGAACTGCCGTTCAAAGTTGGCGATGGCGCTCAGATTGGCGCTGGCGTCGTCGCGGATGGCCGTGTGCGGGCAGCCCCCCGTCTGCACTCCGACGATCCGTTCGAGTGGCAGGACCTTGCGGCGCGAGAGGAACTCGGCGTCCTCGTGCGTGTAAATGTCGTTGGTGATCACGGCCAGGTTGATCTGGGGCCAGAGATCGCGACAGAGCCGCTCGACCACGGCCGTCTTTCCCGATCCGACCGGACCGGCCACGCCGACAGTGAACGTTTTCCGCTTCGGCCCGGCGAACCGGTTTCCTCCACCACCCATGCCGTCGTGGTCGTGGTCGTGATCGCGATGGAAAGCGATCCCGAATCGTGAGAGCGATTCGAATCGATTCCGTTGCGCGAATTGGCCGAAGGCCGTCTCGATCTCACGAGCGAAACAGTCGGGTATAGAGTCGAGACTGTTCATGACACAGGACCTCGTAATAAGGGCAGCCGCTCCCGGCCGTTTCGAGCGGTTGGTCGGCGTACTGTTCGCTCAATTCTGTGATCGTATCGTGCAGATAGCCGAGAATCTGCTGTGCCTGTGTATGCCCGAGCGGAATCCCGCGCACACCGGCCGCGATCATTCCTAGGGCGGCTTGATTCAAATAGGCCGCCACCGCATCGCGTGCGGTACTGCCGGCAGCCGCGGCCACCACGCCGAACACGACGCAATAGTTCCAGCTGGCTGTGGACTGTGGCAGCTCGCCGGTTTTAGGACGCGACCATTCCCAGGTCTGGGCCAAATGCTGGAGTTGCTCGCCCATTTCCCGCGTCGCGTTGCGGATTGTCGGCGGCGAAATCGACGCGGTGACGATTTCGTTCGCCCGCGTAACTTCCGGCCAGCACCCCTCGGTCGCCGCCCGGCAAACCGATCCGACGATCACACCGTCAAACGGTCCGACGCAGCGCCGCAGCCAGTCAGCGGTCCAGCCCTCAAGGGAAGCGGCGTCGTGCACGAGGTCCCGCGCGATGGCGGTTTCGAGACCCCAGGAATGCGTATACCCGCCCACGGGCAGGGCCGAGTCGCCGAGCTGCAGCAAGCGCAGGTTCAACATTTTCGGACTATCGGAAGGAGGGATCTTCGAGGGAGCGCGAATATCAAATCGGAAGCACCCGCCAGCTCACGCTGGCGGCTCGCCGGCTCGCAAAATCATTGGGCAGGATCAGAACAGGAAATAGCGCTGGGCTAGGGGCAGGACTTTGGCGGGTTCACAGGTGGCCACTTCGCCGTCGACGCGGACTTCGTAGGTGTCAGCGTCGACTTCGATTATGGGCATGGCGTCGTTGTTTTTCATGTCTGTCTTGCCGACTTTGCGGCAATTCTGAACCGGTACGACATGCCGGGTTAAACCGTAACGTTCGACAATACCCTCGTCGAGGGAGGCCTGTGAGACGAATGTCAGGCAACTCTTCGCGAGCGCCGTGCCATAAGAGCCGAACATCGGCCGGGTGTACACGGGCTGCGGCGTCGGGATGCTGGCGTTCGCATCTCCCATTTGGGAATAGGCGATGAAGCCGCCTTTGAGCACGACCTCGGGCTTCACGCCGAAGTAGGCGGGTTTCCACAATACGAGATCGGCCCACTTCCCCGACTCGATACTGCCGACATGCTGCGCAATGCCGTGGGCCAGCGCTGGGTTGATCGTGTACTTGGCGACGTAGCGTTTGGCCCGCATATTGTCGTTGCGAGCGCTGTCTCCCTGAAGCGGGCCGAATTGCGTTTTCATTTTGTGAGCGGTCTGCCAGCAGCGGAGGATCGACTCGCCAATCCGCCCCATCGCCTGCGAATCGGAGCTGTACATGCTGATCGCCCCCTTGTCGTGCAGCACGTCTTCGGCCGCCATCGTCTCGGGGCGAATGCGACTTTCTGCGAAGGCGACGTCTTCCGGCACCGAGCGCGACAGATGGTGACAGACCATCAACATATCGAGGTGTTCGTCGATGGTGTTGATCGTGAACGGTCGGGTCGGATTGGTGCTCGAGGGGAGCACGTTGGGCTCCGACGCGATCTTGATGATGTCCGGCGCGTGGCCGCCGCCGGCCCCTTCCGTGTGATACGTGTGGATCGTGCGGCCCTTGATGGCGGCGATTGTGTCTTCGACGAAACCCGCTTCGTTCAACGTGTCGGTATGCAGGGTAATCTGGACGTCGTACTTGTCGCCGACGCCCAGGCAGCAGTCGATCGTCGCGGGAGTGGTGCCCCAATCTTCGTGGAGCTTGAGACCAATCGCGCCGGCTCTCACTTGCAGTTCGAGCATTTCGGGCAGACTACTGTTCCCCTTCCCGGTGAACCCCAAATTCACGGGCAGCCCTTCGGCCGCTTGCAGCATGCGTTCGAGGTTGAAGGGACCGGGGCTGCACGTCGTGGCCCAGGTACCGGTGGCCGGACCGCTTCCGCCGCCGATGAGAGTCGTCAGCCCCGATGCGATGGCGGTCTCAATGAGTTGCGGGCAGATGAAGTGGACGTGCGTGTCGATGCCGCCCGCCGTCACAATCATGTTTTCGCCGGACAGGACTTCTGTCCCCGGTCCGATCACAAGTCGCGGGTCGACGTTCGGCTGAATCAGCGGGTTGCCCGCTTTGCCGATCGCCACGATGCGGCCCTCGCGAATGCCGATGTCGCCTTTCACAATGCCCCACCAATCCAGAATCATCACGTTCGTGATGACCAAATCGAGATGAGGGGCTGTTTTCGACTTATATAGAGGAGACTGCCCCTGCCCGTCGCGGATCGTCTTGCCGCCGCCGAAGACGACCTCTTCCCCGTAGACGGTGTGGTCCTGCTCGATCTCAATGATTATGTCAGTGTCGCCCAACCGCACCCGGTCGCCGACGGTCGGTCCGTAGTGTCCCGCGTAGGCCTGGCGGCTCAGTTTTTGGCTCATATGGCGATTCTCCTGCGCGGGCCCTCGGGAATTTCCGTCTCGGCGTTCAACGCG
>Ga0210393_10002712_pt1 | contig 14412 bp, 7 predicted proteins | sample IncBWC27OmetaG_FD_160068 | JGI IMG/M metagenome (GOLD analysis project Ga0210393, IMG submission 160068) | Forest soil microbial communities from Barre Woods Harvard Forest LTER site, Petersham, Massachusetts, United States - Inc-BW-C-27-O ... | reverse complement strand
GTGAGTGCCGTCATCATCACGGGTCGCACTCGCTTTTCGGCGCCTTGCAGAATGGCCTCCTCGAGCGGAAGTCCCTGAAAGCGCAGCTGGTTGAAGTACGAGATCAACAGCAATCCATCCATAATCGCGACGCCGAAGATCGAAATGAATCCGACGGCCGCCGAAATGTTGAAGTTCGTTCCGGTCAAAAGCAGTGCCCACACGCCTCCCAGCGAGAGAGCTACGACGTTCGAGAAGACCATGATCGAGTCGAGCACGTTGCGGAAAGCCATGTAGAGCAAGATAAAGATCAAGGTCAGCGAGAGGGGCACGATGATCATCAGCCGAGCTTCGGCGTCTTCCATTTCTTCGAACTCGCCGCTCCAGACCGCCCGATAAGGCGACTTGAAGATGTCTTTGGTTTGGCTTTGAGCGTCTGCCACTGCTCCGGCCAGGTCGCGGCCGCGAACGCTGAATTTGATTGCGATCAGCCGTTTCCCCTGCTCGCGATAAATCATCGAAGCGCCGGGACGTGTGAACTGCCCCTCCGAGTCAGGCGCGCCATCTTCTCCCACCGGGGTGACCAGATCTTTCAAGCGGAGCCGCGGCGTATTGCTGATGACGTTGCCCGTGTTGGCCAGCGCCCCCACGTTGGACGGTGCTGCGGTCCCGTGTCCGATCGCGCTAGGAACGATTCCCGGTCCCTGATTCTGCACAACCGTGTTATTGGCGATGTCGACAGGGATTTCGAGGATGTCTGACTCGCTGCTGCGGAGCCGCTTGGGCCAGCGAACAGCGATATCAAACAGCTTTTCCCCTTCGACCATGCTCGAGAGCGCCTTGCCTCCCAGGGCGCTCGTGACCACGTTGTTGACGTCGGCCGTCTGGACGCCCCACCGCTGGCATTTTTGCGGGTCGACGCGGAATTCAAAGTGCGACTGCCCGCGGATGTGGAAGATACCGACGTTTTCGATGCCCGGGATCTGCTGCAGAACGTTCTTGGTTTTTTCCGCGAGGGTTTCCAGCTTGTCGAGATCGGGGCCGACGATCTTGACCGAGTTGTCCCCCTTAATTCCAGAGAGGGCTTCCATCACGTTATCGCGGATATTCTGCGAAAAGTTCCACGAGATTCCGGGGAGCTTCGCTTCCAGCTCGGCATTCATGGCGTCGACGATCTCGTCCTTGGTGCGGGCCCGCTTCGCGCCGAGGAGCCATTTCTGCCAACCCGTGCGTTCGACGGTCAGCGGCCAATCTTTCTCCGGCAAGAGCGGAACGAAATATTCGCTGTTGTAGTAGCCGTCGGTGTCGGTGGCGTCGTCGGGGCGGCCGAGTTGATTGACGATCGTTTCGACTTCGGGGTAGGTCGCCATAATGGCTCGCGCCCGGCGAGAAAGTTCGGTGTGACGTTCGATCGATGTGTTGAGGGGAGCCGTGCCGCGGATCCACAAATTTCCCTCTTCCAGGGCCGGCATGAATTCGCGGCCCAGGAGGGGAAGCATCATCAGCGTCCCGAGAGTCAGGACCGACATGATGACGACGGTGACCCAGCGATATTGCAAACAAACGCGCAGGTTCCGCATGTAGCCCTCTTTCATTCTGCGCACCAGCCAATTATCCGGGGTCGGCCGCAGATTTTTGAACGAGAGCAGGCACAGCACGGGGGCGACGGTGAGCGCCAGCAACAGAGCGCCCGCCAAGGCGAAGGCATACGTGTCGGCCATTGGTCCGAAGATTTGACCCTCCGGCCCCTTCATCGTGAACAAAGGGACGAAGGCGCAGACCATGATGGCCGTCGTAAAGAAGAGGGCCCGCTCGACCTCGTGCGTGGCCTTGAGGATCCTTTGCTTCAAAGTCAGCTCGGCATATTCGCCCGAACTCAGGTGGCGATAGATGTTCTCCACCATGATGACCGACGAGTCGACGATGATGCCAAAGTCGACGGCACCGATGGAGAGCAAGTTAGCCGACATCCCGCGCGTGAAAAGCACGGTGAACGCGAAGCACAAGGCGAGCGGAATGTTGATGGCCACGATCAACGCGCTCCGCACGTTGCTCAAAAACATCAGCAAAATGATCGTGACCAGCCCCATTCCAACCAGCAGGTTTTCGCGGACTGTTTCCGTCGTGATCGCCAACAGATCGCTGCGGTCGTAGTAGGGCTCGATCTTGACGCCCGGCAGCATCCGACCTGCCTCGGGACCGTTCAGTTCGGCGACTTTGGCCTTCACGTCCTTCAGAGCGGGCCGCGTTTCTTCGTTCTTGCGCATTAGCACGATTGATTCGACAACGTCGGGCTCGTCGTGACCGACGTTCGCGATCGACTGAGTGGAATGCGGCGGACGTTTGCTGTCGGCGCCCCAATAGCCGATGCGCCCCAGGCGCGTCTGATGACTGACAACGACCCCCTGCCGACCCAGGTCGCCTGGCGAGGCGCGACCCCCTTCGACGACGTCTTCCACCCGCACCGGTTGGTTATTCACAGACGTAATCACCAGGGAGCGGAGGTCTTGAATGCGGCGCAGCTCCTCGTCGCGGAGGATTGACGCAGCTTCCTTGGGATCTTTCAGCCCCAACACTTTGACGGTTGGATCGGCCCCGCCCCCAAACAGGCCCACGCTGCGGACAGTCATCGCGACCTGGCCCTGGTTGACGTAGTCGCCACCTACCGTCGCGTTGCTGTTTTGGATGGCATTTTGCAACTGGGCCAATGTGATGCCGAACTTGCGCAGCCGATCGGGATCGGGCTGTACTTCATAGCGGCGAACGGTGCCGCCCCAGCCGCAGACGTCGATGATTCGCGGAACCGTGCGGAACTCGCGCTCGAGCACCCAATCCTGCAGCGCCTTCAGATCGTTGAGCGTGTAGATATCGTTGCCCGAAGAATCCTTGGGAGCATTGAGCACGTAACGATAGATTTCCCCCGTGGGTGACTCGGGAGAAATCTGCGGAGTGACGCCGGCGGGAAGTGGCTGCGAGAGTGTCGCCAGCCGATTGATGACTTCTTGCCGGCCTGCTTCGTAGGTGTACTTGCTGCCGTAATTCCAGCTCATCTTCAAGTCGGCGAGGCCGTAGAGCGACTTGCTGCGAATCGCGTTGAGCCCAGGCATGCCGGCGAAGGTCACTTCCAAAGGAACGGTGACCTGGCGTTCGATCTCCTCCGCAGACGCGCCGGGAAATTGGGCAAAGACCTCAATAATGGCGGGTGCCGGATCGGGGTACGCCTCGACGTTCACGTTGAGGAACGAATAGGTGCCGACGACGGACAAGCCGACAGTCAGCAACACGATCAAGAGCGGGTTGGCGAGCGCCCACTCGATGACTTTACGGACCATGGGCGATCAGTTTCTAAAACGAGGGCCTGGCTGCCGCATCACGGCGGTGTGATTTCGGTGGTGCGATTTCGCAGACAACTTGCGCGAACCGAGGGCGCACGCTCTTCGGGTGCCTCGCAGCGGGTGACAAACTCGCCGGTTCAAGCTGCCGTCGCGTAGTGATCGCTAACCGCCTGGTGTCGATTTTTGGCGAGGTTGCGATTCCTGATCGAGCAACGCGATTTTGAGTTCTCCGACTCCCGTCCGCAGAATGCGTTCTCCCGGCGACAGCGGCTGCTTGGGAAGCATCCCGAGTTCGGCCTCTTCCGCAGTCCGCTCTTCGGCCTTGGTGAACGGTTTGTCGCGGACAAATAACGTGTGATCGAACCGGCCCACCAGTTCGACGCGACGCATGGTGTAATACTGCTTCTCCGCATTAGTCTGTACGAACACGATGCTTTGCTGGCCGTCATCCACCACCGCGTCGGTCGGCACTTCGACGACGTCGGGCGGTGGCGGAAGTTCGATCTTGGCCGAGATCATTTTTCCGGCCAACATCCGGCCTTCTTTGTTGTCGATGTGTCCTTTGACTTTCACCGTGTGATCGTTGGGATCGATGATGTAGCTGATATCGTCGATGTAGCCTTTCATCGGTTGTGAACCGGCGGTCGTAATCGTCCAAGAGCGAGCTCGCTCGGGCAGAGCTTGCAGATTGGGAAGATCGTCTTCGGGACAATTGGCGACGACGTACAACCGCGGGCCGCCGCCGTCTTCGTCGAGTTTCGCGATCTGAAACAAGTTGAGTGTGTTGTCGGACACGACCGTGTGGGCCGTGATGTTGCGCTCGACGATGATGCCATCGTCGGGAGCCTTAATTTCTACGCGGGCCCACCGATCGAAGTTGGCTCGATCGTGCTGTTTGATCCGCTTTTCGGCATCTTCGGGTCTGACATGCTCGGCCTCGTCTCGAACGGCTTGGATGTCCTCCTCGGGAATGCCCCAGGTTCGCAACGTGCTGACCGCCCGATTGAGCGTATTGATGTCTCCCTCGACGGCTTTCTTTTGCTGCCAGAGCATGACATCGGGCACGACGGCCGCTTTGGCCTGCCAGCGTTGGAGAATCTGGCTATCGAGCTTGAGCTGATAAATCGCGTCGATCAGATCGTTCTTCTTGTTGCCGACGTCGACGCTGTAAAAGACGGCGAGCAGATTGCCCTTCGTCACTTTGTCGCCGGAACGCAGCTCGCGCCGGTGGCTGGTGGTCGACCCGGTCTTGAGTCGGTCTTCCTCGATCGTGCCGATCTCGACGACTTGGGCCGAAGACGGCGAAGGGGCGAACAAGGCACGGACGGGCAGCAACCGCGTCGGGTCGAGCATCGTCGTGCCGGGCATCAGCAAGGGACGGGTCCGCGTCGGCTTAGCGGCCGTCACGATTTGATCGACATTGTCTTTGCGAATGCCGAGGGCCGTGCGAACGTCGGTCGGCAAGTAGAGCGTGTGCGGTTGGCCCGGGATCAACTCGATCGCGGCAGCCACGTCTTTGCGAGGGCCCTCCGCTTCGGACGAGGCCTCTTCTTTGCCAGGTAGTTTCAACGCGCCGTTCGCCGCGCCGATTGTCGCAACAATCAACAACAGGACTACCAGCCCTGCGGCATATCGGAAGACTTTGGAATTCAGCAGACGCATCGACGGCTCCTTACCGTAGCTCGAGGCTCGCTCTGGTTGCGTGGTCATTGATGAGGGCGCGGGGCTTGCCGCGGTCTTGGCGGCAGAAGCGGGTCGCGGCGCAAGGTTTCCCGCCAAACCTGCGGCGACCGTTTCGCGCAGCTTGGATAAGTCGGTCGATTTGCTCAGCACCTGTTCGGCGTTCCACCCCGGAAACTCGCCGGCGGGATGCGCACCCGCGGTCAGCAAGATGACCGGAAGTTCTGCATGCTGGGCGCGAATCGTCTCCGCCAGCTTTGGTCCTGTCCCCTCGCGCAGACAGGTATCCAGCAAGACGAGTCGAGGTGAATGGTCGGCAACCTCTCGTTCTGCCTCGGCAGCAGTGGCAGCGTGTCGAATGACATATCCGTCCTTAGCCAGGGTTTGTCCAAGCACCTGACTCAGAACGGGGTCATCCTCCACCACCAGGAGAGTCACCGGGTCCAGGCCCGAAGACATGGTGTGGGTAGTCTCCGAAGGAAGCGCTTTCGCGGCGGGATTGAAATCCTAACCGGCGCGCTTCAAGCACTTCAAGTGCCGGAGCAGCACGTGCCTAGATCACATCGCGCAAGTCGCTGAAGGCGCTGGTCTTACGCAACATTGCAAATCGCAAATGTGCCTCGCTCGCTCAAAAGTCTGGCCACGCTGACCAGAATCTGAACAGCAAGCGACGCCTCGTGCACGACGCCGCAAGTCATTTTGCACGCTAGTAGTTATAGTCGGCTCGCAGCAAAATGCCTTCCGAGGAGATTTGAGCGTCCGACCCAACGCTGGGAAATCGGCCGACGTCCCACCAACTTTCGCCCTGATAGCCGACGAAGACGCGAAGCGCTTGGCAGCTACCTGGCCTCCAGGCGGCGCCCAGCGACCAGTTCAGTGTCGGCACGGCCTGAGGATTCGAGCGGATGGTCTGAGCACTCACGCCGGGAGTGGTAGAGACCTCAAAGAACCCCTGCTCGAGTTCGCCCAACAGGATTGCCCCGTCCAGCCGGCCGACGATTGTGAATCCCGAATCGCCGATTCGTCGTTCGAGGTCGAGGGAGGCGTGCGGCCCGAGCCCCCAATAGTTATTGGTCATCCGGCGCTCGAAGATGCCACTGCCGCCGGCGGCGACTGCGGGATTTTCATCCGCTCGAGAGTCAAAAAAGACCTCCGCGCCTCGCAGTCCGACATGCCATTTCATCCACCAGGTGCAAATCGATAATTCGTTACTCGCGTAGTCCAAGTCGGCGACGTGCATGGCGAGTCGGCTGGTGAGGGTGGCCGGACCATCGGGGGCGACAAACGGTCCGGTCACCGTCGCAGTTCCGTCCGACCCGAGAAACCGATAGGCGATCGCGAACTCACCGAACCCGTCGGGCAGCCGGTAACCCAGCTCGACGCGCGGCGAAGCGGTCCAGTCCAGCTTGGCGCTTCCCAGGGCCAAGCGGCTGGTCACTCCGCCGAGCGTGACCGTGTCGTGAACTCCGTTGCTGACGTGCGGAAGGTTCACATCCACTTCGACGTCCGCCACCCAACCGGGCTGCGGCAGAATCAGGGGATCGAGGCGCGCGTCACAATCGAAATAGGGATTCGGCAATGGCTCGCAGGTGTAGGTCGGCGCCGACGGAGCGTAGAGCGACGCGGGAACCTCGGGAGCGCTCGGCAAACCGGGCAGAAAGGAAACCTCGCTCGACGAGACGATGGGCGGAGCGATCGGAGGCGCCGCGGCCGACAGGAACACCGACCCCGGCTGCTGGGCTGAGGCGCGGGTCGGCAATCCGACCAACACGGCCAAGGCGAACAGCGACAGCACAGTTCGGCGTGCGAGGGTGTTGTTTTGGGAAGTCATGTCCGACCTCTGTGGCAGATGTTGTCCGAAGTCTCGGCAATCGCCAGACTCGTCGCGAACGGTGTTGCGTGCTTAGTTGGCCGAATGATTCTCGCAGGTGAGAGGCTGAAACGGCCGTTCGATGCCCTGACCATTCGGGGGCGGCGGCGAGTGATTTCCCGCGTTCGAGACCGATCCGCTCGTGGCCGCAGCCGCCGTGCCAAAGTTCGCGACACTCTCGGGCTCGGCGTTTGCGAGATCGTCAATGCTCGTCGACGGGCTGGGCTGGAGCGTGCTGGGCTGCTGCGTGCCAACCTGGACTGGGCTCGCCAGAGGGAGGCGCGCCGTGGCCGGAGCGTGGCTTGTCGTCGGTTGTGCGGGCTTGGTCGTCGGCTGTGCTGCAGCCACCGTCGTCTGGGGAACGTGTGCGGCGGCCTCGTATGGCAAAACGCCGGGTGACACGGTGCCCGGAGCACTCGGGTGGCAACAGGGGAACGGCAACAGCACGCCCAGATCGGGCAGCGCGGGAACGGCCTGCGGTTGTGCCAACTGAAACAGGTCGTCTGTTTGCAGCAGGTCGGCGACGTTCACTGCCGACGTCCAAAGCGTGCTCAAGACGCCCAAGTAAGTTGTGACGAACCCCGACAGCGTTTGCTGCGCGCCGAACAAATCGCTGAAGGCGGCGTTCGGATCGAGCTGACGACGTTCGAGCACGCCCCGATAGGCACGCACCTGGTCGGGCAGGATGTGATTTCGATAGTAGTCGAGCGCCTGCAGACTCGTGCGGTAGTTCGTGTAGTTCGTGGTCAGCATCGCGGTGAGATTCATCTCGACGCGGTGCGACTCTTCGGTGGCTCGCACGAGTCCCGACTCGGCGGCCAGGATATTTCCCTTGTTCTGATCCCAAATCGGCAGCGGGAATCCGATCGTCGCAGTGGCCACCATCGCCTTGGGCTCGACGACGTAGTCCTTCAAAAGCGCCACGTTGACATCGATGTCGGGGACCGGAGTGACCTGTGCCAGCTTAAGCTGGTACTTGGCTTTGTCGAGAGTGTTACGCGCGGCGAGCACGTCGGTGTGGTTGCGCAGCACATAGCCGAGCACGGTGTCATAGTCGAAGTAAGGAATCAGAACGTCGATCCGACCCTCGACCTGGCTGAGCGGAAGCTGGCGCATGCCCATCGCGGCGACGAGCTGTTTCCAGGCGAACATGTAGGTTTGAATCGACTGCGAATAGGCGAGACGGACCGAGTAGGCTTGCGCGCGTAACGCCATCGGCTCGTATGAGGCGGCATTTCCCGCTTCCAGCAAGCCGGTATGCAGCGCATAGACGTCATCCGTAAACTGCGCCAGCGAGCGGCTGACGCGCATCGTTTCTTTCGCAACTAACAGCGCGTAGTAGGCATTGCGCACGCGAGTCGCCAAGTCGCTGCGCGCGCGGCGCAATGCCAGCTCTGAGTTGCGCAGGTCCATTTCTGCAGCGGCCGACGCCAGCTTCAACTTGCCGCCGGTCTTGATCACCTGGTCGATGAACGGTCCTTGTGCGCCGGCGGTGCTGCCGTCGTTCGAGGGAGTCATTTCCCAACCGGTGGTTGGGTTCGGATAGGTCCGCGCTTGGATCAGGTTTCCCCGGGCAGCTTCAACATCAGAGGCGGCCTGACGTAGCTCGGGACTGTTCCCGGCCGCCATCATTTGCAAGTCGGTCAGTGTGAAAGCGCGTCCGTCGGAGCTGACTGAGGCCACCGGCTCAGCGGCCAGCGGCGGAAGCTTCGGAAAGAGCAGCTTGATTGCCTGATCTTTCTCGGTCTCACCCTTCGGAATTTCGACGGCCTTCGCTTCGGAGCCAGGAAGCTCGGGCGGAATTCTGGGTTCGAACTTCTTAACCCCGGGCTGCGCATTTTCTTCATAGGAAGTCAGCAGATACTTCGAGGTCTGTACGTCGATCTGGGCCGAGCCTCCGGGCGACGAGTCCGTCTTCGGAGCCGCGGATGTGGGAGCCGTTGTCGGCGTGGGCGGGATCGTTGGGGCCTCCGCTCCAGGGGCAGCAGGTGCTGTGGCGGGCACCAGCGCAGTGGGAGGCATCACGTCGTACGGGTGCGACACCAGGTTAGCGACCGTCCCGTCGGTGCGCTCCCGGGCGTGATAGACGCACCCGCTCAGCGCCACGATGACGCAACAGGCGAGCAACTCGCGGATCGACATGGACCAATCCCCTCACAAAGCCCCGTCCTAGGAGCGGGCGCTCGAAGAATTCCGTCTCGGCAATTTCCGGCGACCGTTCCGAGCGTGGCGGTTACCCACCGCGTGCGCGTCGCACGGAAAATGCGGATCATGGGAGATCGTCCTAACTTTCCAGTCGTAATGAGACTCCGGCGCCAGAGCCTTAGAGCCCCACAAGGTTGCCCAGTTGACGGGTTTTTGATTGAAGTCTCGCGCGCGAAGTGGGCCGTTTTTGCACGGGAGATGACGGAAACTCCACCGATTGGCGGCTCACGTCAGGAGTTTCGGCAATTTGCTCGAAGTGTTCCGGCGCGCGGCAGAGAACGGCTTGCGCTCATGCCAAAAATCGAGGATTAACTGCGGCGTTCGTGCACTCGGCGCGAAATGACTCCGGCCAGGTACCCACCTTTAAAGCCGGCGTCGATATTTACGACGCAGACATTTGACGCACAGCTATTCAACATGCCGAGCAAAGCGGCAATCCCGCCGAAGTTCGCGCCATAGCCGACGCTCGTCGGCACCGCAACGACCGGACAGGCGACCCAGCCGCCAACGACTGAAGGGAGCGCCCCTTCCATGCCGGCGACCACCACCACGGCGTCGGCCGCGTCGAATCGGTGCTTCTGTTGGAGCAACCGTTGCGGGCCCGCTACGCCGATATCGACGATCAGCTCGACGCCGCATCCCATCCATTGCAGGGTTTCGAGCGCTTCCTCGGCGACCGGACGGTCGCTCGTCCCGGCAGTGATCACAAATACCGATCCGACCGGCGCTGGGGATGTCGACGTCGCCAAGCGGAGCGTGCGAGCGATCGGATTGTGCAGCGCGTTGGGAAATCGGCGGAGCACCGCCGACGCCTGTTCGGCTGAAACGCGCGTCGCCAAGCTCCGTTCGCCGTGCATGGCTTGCGCCTCGAAGATGGCGACGACGGCGTCGGCCGTCTTGCCTTCGCCATAGACAACCTCGGGAAATCCACAGCGGCGTCGCCGATCGAGATCGACGTGCGCGTCTTGCAGCTCGACCGTGACGGGGATGATGTCGCCGGCGGCCTGTTCCACCGCCGCTTCGACGCTCAGACGGCCTTCGCGCACGCTCCGAAAGAGCGATTCCAACCGTGAAATCTCGGCAGAAACCGGAGGTTTTTCATCATTCGGCAAGGGTTGGGCCTCGGGCAATTTCCAGAGCCCGCGGTGGCCGACTTTTCGGCCAGTCCAGCGCGGCGAAGGGGTCGCGGTTCCGGTTACAATGTCGAGATCGATCTCACAATCTCGATTTTAGGAAGCTGCTGGCGTCGACAGCAAATCTCTCGGTGGGGAAGCGACTCAATGAACGGCGGATTTGGAAAACTGATGGCAGGCTCAGCAGTCGTCGTCGCGGCGCTGGTCGGCTACTTGATCTTCTCGCAGCCGAGCCCTCCAGCCCAGACCGGAACGCCTGCCAAAGCGTCGCACAGCACGCTTTTGATGTACTGTGCGGCAGGACTGCAGCCGCCGATTTCTGAGATCATCAAGGACTATGAAGCCTCCCATCCCGTGACGTTTGAGACGAAGTTCGGTGGTTCGGGGTCGTTGCTGAGCCAGATCCTGGTCGGAGGAGGAGACCTCTTCCTCGCGGCGGATCGGCTGTACCTCGACTCGACTTCGCAACAGAACGTCGCCCCAGAAATCGTGACGATCGCCTACCAGTACCCGGTGATCCTCGTCCAAAAAGGCAATCCGAAGAAAATCGCCGGCCTGAGCGACCTGCTCAAGCCCGACGTGCGACTGTCGCTGGCCGATCCGAAACGAGCGGCAATCAGTAAAGTCGTGAGCGGCCTGCTGGAGAAAGGGGACCGTTGGGAGCCGCTTTGGAAGAAGTCCGTCATCCAACGGGAGACGGTCAACGAAGTGGGCAACGATGTGAAACTGACGGCCGCCGATGCGGGCATCGTCTGGAACGCCACGGCCTCCCAATATCCTGACTTGGTGGCAGTTCATGTGCCCGATTTCGACCGGTCGAGAAACGAAATCGTCATCGGACTGCTATCCTCGTCGAAAGATCCGCAAGTGGCGCGCGAATTCATCCGCTACCTCACAAATCCTGACGAAGGATTGCGAGTCTTCGCCCGACATGGCTACGACGTGGTAGGGAGTAAGCCGCCTTCGCACTGAGCCGCGAATCGCACTGCTCGATTTGTCTGGCTTCTGATCACGTAACTGCGAGCCGTCTTGATGGCTTTGTCTGTCGCCACCCCGCGTTCCAAGTCGGACGTCCCTTTCTACGCGGCGCTCGCAGTTCTGGGTGGCAGCTATGTGCTATTGATCCTCGCGATGGTGGCGGCCGAGCTGATCTATGCGCGGCCCGGCGATTTCGCCCGCATCTTTGCGGACCAAAACATTCGCTACGCGATTCGGCTCAGCGTGATCTCGAGCACCGTCACCACGATCTTGTCGCTGTGGGTCAGCGTTCCCATCGCCTACTTGATGTCTCGCAGTGATTTTCGGGGCAAGCAACTGATTGACGCGATCATCGACATTCCCATCGTGCTGCCGCCGCTTGTAGTCGGCCTTTGCCTGCTCATCCTCTTCCGGCAGACGCCACTGCGCCACATCGACGATCGGTGGCCCATCGCGTTTCATGTGCCAGCGGTGATCCTGGCGCAATTCGCGGTCGTCAGCGCCTTCGCAGTCCGCACCTTGCGCGCGACCTTCGACGAGATCTCGCCGCGGCAAGAACAGGTCGCGCTGACGCTGGGTTGCAGTCGGGCCCAGGCATTCTGGCTGGTGGTGCTCCCCGAAGCTCGCTACGGACTTCTCTCAGCCGGCACCTTGGCTTGGGCTCGCGCCCTGGGCGAATTCGGACCTGTTTTGGTGTTCGCCGGAGCGACGCGGCAACGCACGGAGGTGCTGCCCGTCAGCGTCTATTTGGAACTCAGCATCGGCAACGTCGAAGGCGCTGTGGCCGTTTCACTGGTGATGATCGCCGTGTCTGTGGTCGTCCTGGTCACCGTCCGCGTTCTTACGAGGGGCCACGTCCGCGGCGGCATGTTCGGCGGCCGGATGTAGTTGGTAGTTTCCGATTCAGACCCGTCGGCGAACCCCTCGGTTCGGTGCCAACAACCTCGTTGGCACGCGGGGATTGGGAACGGCGCAATAGAAAACCCATGCCGGGCAACGCCCGCGCATGGGTTCTATGAAGAACGATGGTCAGACCATCGACTGTTGTCGGCGGACAGCAATCAGAATCCGCTAAGTAATGGATCGCGCAAACAACCTGCGAGCGAAGCGAATCGCGCGATGGTGTGCGTACCACCGACGTTTCACCTGGTTGAGCGAGTGTCGGCGCTTGCGGGTCGCGTCCGCCTGGAAAACGTCGCCCCTCGGGTTGTTCATGCAGGCCCATGGCTTTAGAGGAGCGAAAATCGTTGACCCGTTCCGGCAGAATTCGCCGCAGGAACGCGACCGTGACAATCGCTCCAACTGTTGCGCTCTCTATATTCGGTCGTCGGAAGGGGCCCGACGCGCAAAACTGAGTGAAACACGCGTTATCGCCTCGGGGAGCTTTCACTCAAATCCGTGCGGGTAAATCGGGAAATTTGTTCGCTCGAGAGGTCCCCGCGAATCGGGCCGTCCCGCGAAACAGGTCAAGATTTACGGCTCCCCCGCCTCGCCCCGCTGCCGCCGCCTTGGGGCTGACACGCGGTACCGAACTTGCTATGAAACGGGCCCACGGCACGGCTGCCGTCAATTCCTCGCTAAGAAATCTGTAATCTGACGCTGACTCAACCGGGAGACAGGGATGGGCGTTCCCGTATCGCAAATGCTTACGGTCGCACAATATGTGATCGGTAAGACTCTCCGCCGCGAACAGCGGTATCCCCTGGTGTTGATGCTCGAGCCCCTATTCCGATGCAACCTGGCCTGTGCCGGCTGCGGGAAGATTCAGTACCCCGCCGAGATCCTCAAAAAGAACCTTACTCCCGAGCAGTGCTTTCATGCCGCGGAGGAATGCGGCGCCCCGATGGTCTCGATCCCGGGCGGCGAGCCCCTGTTGCATCCGCAAATGGATCAGATCGTCGCCGGACTCGTCGACCGCAAGAAATACGTCTACCTCTGCACCAATGCGCTGCTCATGGAGAAGCATCTCCCCCGCTTCAAGCCGTCGAAGTACCTGACCTTTTCGGTGCATGTCGATGGCCCTCGCGAAGAGCATGATGTTGCCGTGTGCCGCGAGGGAGTCTTCGACGTCGCAGTGAAAGCCATTCGCGCGGCCGTCGCGGCCGGCTTTCGCGTGACGACGAACACCACCATGTTCAACAACGCCAATCCTCGCCGCATGCGGGAGATGTTCGACATCCTCACCGATCTCGGCGTCGAAGGGATGATGATCTCCCCTGGCTATCCCTACGAGAAGGCTCCCGACCAGGAACATTTCCTGCACCGCGATCAAACCGTCGAACTCTTTCGCCGCACGCTGGCCCGTCCCAAGAGCCGCTGGGTCTTCAACCAGTCGCCGCTCTTCCTGGAATTTCTCAAGGGGAATTGGGACCTCGAATGCACGCCTTGGGGCAACCCGACTTACAACATCTTCGGCTGGCAACGTCCCTGCTACCTATTGCAGGAAGGCTACTGCAGCACCTATCAGGAGCTGCTCGACACGACCGACTGGAGCGCGTACGGCCGCCAGAGCGGCAATTCCAAATGCCAAGATTGCATGGTCCACTGCGGCTACGAGCCGACAGCCGTCGCGCAGACGTTTAGCTCGCTGCGAGGACTTGTCGCCGCCGCCCGATACACGCTGCTGGGTCCATCGCGTCAGGGCGAACCGGTGAGCGAGGATCCGGTTGCGTTCGACGTGGCACCGCCGCCCGTGGTCTATCAACTCCACCAAGCCCCAAAACCCGCGCAGCGCGAGTCGGTCCGAGAACCACTCGAAGCCCGCGCGGGTTGACGCGCACATCTCCCGCTTGGATGTCGCGATTGATTGGCGATGGTCGAAAGCGGGGACCTCAAACGGACAGTCCCCGTCCCATTTGACAGCCCCGGGAGGGGCGGCACTCTTCTTGCCGCCGGCGCGAGCCGGTGGGAGATGCCCCCTACATGGGACGCCAGCCCCCGAACGGGGGGCGACACTCCTCGCTGGCGAGATCACGGGCGCATCTGTCGCTCCTTCGGAGCCTCTTTCAGACCGGTCTCTGTGATCTTGCAACCGACGAGTTTGAGCGTCGTCAGGTTCTTGATCCCACCGATCGCCTTCAGCTCCGCTCACTCGAGAATCTGACCACACTAGACTTGGAACACACCGAAACTACCGACGCTGGCCTGAAGCAGCTTAGCGGGCTCAAAAACTTGGAGTCGCTCAACATCGGCGGTACCAAGATCACAGACGCCGGACTGAAGGAACTCAGTT
>Ga0210393_10002710_pt1 | contig 14414 bp, 13 predicted proteins | sample IncBWC27OmetaG_FD_160068 | JGI IMG/M metagenome (GOLD analysis project Ga0210393, IMG submission 160068) | Forest soil microbial communities from Barre Woods Harvard Forest LTER site, Petersham, Massachusetts, United States - Inc-BW-C-27-O ... | reverse complement strand
GCCGGTCACTGTGCTCGGTCGCGGGTTGAGGACCGCGCTCCTCGAACGTGAGACCACCGGGACGATACCCGTAGGCACCCGCAGCGCACGCGTGGTCGTGACCCTCAAAGACAGAAACCCAGTAATCGGCAACTACAACAACGCCTATGCCGACAACGTCTCGTTCACCGTCGGCCTACCACTGCCTGCCCCACCGCCACCCACACCACCGCCGTCGAAAGTCGGCCCCCTCGACCACGTATTCATGATCTATTTAGAGAACCATGGCGTGAAAGACATCGTCGGCAGCAGCAACGCGCCGTACATCAACGGCCTCATCAACAACAACGGATACGGGTCGAACTACTTCGCCCAAACCCACCCCAGCCTTCCGAACTACTACCCGATCCTCGGCGGATCGGACTTCGGCTTCAACTACAACTGCGAGTTGGACTGCTTCGACGAACCCAACCTGGCCGACAACATCGAGAGAGCGGGGAAGGGGTGGGCCAGCTACGAGCAGTCCATGCCCTCCCCATGTTTCACGCAGTCCTCGGGTCCCTACAGCCCTGGTGAGCTACCATTTCTCGCCTTCCACGACATAGTCTCCAACACCGCTCGTTGTCAGGCACACGTGCTGCCGCTGCAGCGGATGGCCACGGATCTCGCCTCGACCTCCACCACCCCGAACTACGCGTGGTTCGCTGCGGACGAAGACCACAACATGGAAGGCCCGATCAACATCGAATTCATACTCAGCCTGCTCACGAATCATCAATACAACATCAAGGCCGGCGACAAGTTCCTCGCGGACACACTGCCCACGATCCTGGACTCGCCCGCATTCCTAACGCAGCGCACCGCCATCTTCATCACGTGGGACGAGGATTACGACAACCTGTCACTAGGAATCGGCAACGAAGGCAATCACGTCCCCATGATCGTCATCGCGTCACCGAACTCCGGCATGCGCCAAGGCCACCTCGTTGCCGGCAACTACAACAATCACTACAGCTTGCTGCGCACCATCGAAGACGCCCTCGGACTTCCCCGACTCACCAACAATGACCGATTCGCCCAACCGATGAACGATTACTGGCCGTAGCTGTTTCTGGTTGCACCCCAACGGAATTAGAAGCAACGCCGCTACCGCCCGAGCCCCTCCGAAAACGATTGGCGCACTTGATGGTTGGACCACCGGTGCGCTGGAATACGGCAGGCACATCGCGGCGGCGATTCCCCGTCCACCGCCGGTGATGAAGACGACTTTGCCGAGCAGCTCGCCGCGCTGCCTTGGCCGTTGAACAAGACCACCTCGGTGGACAAGTGCGCGACGGCCTTCGTCAAGGGCATCGAGGGCCGCAAGGATCGTGTGTACTGCCCGCGCTGGGTGGCCCTGTTCCGCTGGCTCAAGCCGGTGCTGTCCACCCCGCTCGGCGAACTTCCCATTCGCAAGAGCAGCGCCGAGCTGATGCCCCGAATCGATGCCGAGGTCGCAGCGCTTGGTCGCTCCACCAGTGCCTACAACGCGGAGTTAGGCAACGCCTAGCGTGCCAGAATGCCGACCAACAACGTCAGCGCCCGAATCCCGGGCGGCGGCGGCGCAGATAACGTTCGAACTCGGCGGCCAGCGCGTCGCCGTCGATCTTGCCCAGCGCTTCGTTCATATCGACCTCGGCGTCGCCTCGCTGCTCCAGCGACAACACGTATTCGGCCAGGTCCTCGTCCTCGGCGGTCATCTCGGTGACCGCCTGTTCCCATTCCTCGGCCTGCGCCGGCAGGTCAGCCAGCGGAACCTCGATGTCCAGCACGTCTTCGACCCGGCGCAGCAGGGCCACGGTCGCCTTCGGGTTCGGCGGGTGCGATACGTAGTGCGGCACGGCCGCCCAGAACGTCACCGCCGGGATTCCGGCGGCCACGCAGGCGTCCTGGAACACGCCCGCGATCCCGGTCGGTCCCTCGTAGCGGGTTTCCTCCAGGCCGAATAGTTTCGCGGATTCGGGGGAGTAGGCCGCTCCCGAGACGGGCACCGGCCGGGTATGGGGAGTGTCGGCCAGCAGCGCACCAAGGATCACGACGGTGTCGACGTTGAGCTTGTCGGCGATGGCCACCAATTCGGCACAAAAGGTGCGCCAGCGCATGTTCGGTTCCACCCCATGCATCAATACGACGTCGCGGTCGCTGCCCGGTGGGCGGCAGTGTGTGATCCGCATCGCAGGCCACACGAGCTCGCGGGTGACCCCGTCGACCTGGCGGATGACCGGGCGATTTACCTGGTAGTCGTAATACGCCTCGTCGTCGATCTCCACGATCGGATCGGCTTCCCAGATGGCATCCAGGTGCTCCAGCGCGTCGCTGGCCGCGTCGCCGGCGTCATTCCAGCCCTCGAACGCAGCCACGACGATCGTGTTGTGCAGTTCGGGCAGCGCGCTGCCAGCGGGCGGAGTCACAGAATCAGACTACGGCGTGCGGCAGACTGCCTGCGCGGATGTTCGACCGCGTCTGGCAGGGAGCTGTCAACCACTGGGCGGTTTATCGGGCTCTTTGCATAGGTCGACTATCCTTGTGGCGTGACTGCCGCTAACGAACACCGCTACGACACCGATATCCTCGACACTTTGGCCCAGCGTGTGGTGGTCGGCGACGGCGCGATGGGCACTCAGTTGCAGGCTGCCGATCTCACGCTTGACGACTTCCGCGGCCTGGAAGGCTGCAACGAGATCCTCAACGAGACGCGTCCCGATGTGCTGGAGACGATTCACCGTGCCTACTTCGAGGCCGGCGCCGACGCAGTAGAGACCAACACGTTCGGCTGCAACCTGTCCAACCTTGGCGACTACGACATCGCCGACCGAATCAGGGACCTCTCGCAGCGGGGCACCGCGATCGCGCGCCGGGTCGCTGACGAGCTGACCACCCCCGACCGCAAGCGCTATGTGCTGGGGTCGATGGGCCCGGGCACCAAGTTGCCGACCCTGGGCCACACCGAGTACCACCTCATTCGTGACGCCTACGCCGAAGCTGTGCTCGGCATGCTCGACGGCGGCGCCGACGCCATCCTGGTGGAAACCTGCCAGGATCTGCTGCAGCTCAAGGCCGCGGTGCTCGGGGCGCGTCGCGCGATGGCGCAGGCCGGCCGGCACATCCCGGTGTTCGCCCACGTCACCGTCGAGACCACCGGCACGATGCTGCTCGGTAGCGAGATCGGCGCGGCGCTGACGGCAGTGGAGCCGCTCGGTGTTGACATGATCGGTTTGAACTGCGCTACGGGCCCGGCCGAAATGAGCGAGCACCTGCGCTACCTGTCCAGGCATGCTCGCATCCCGGTGTCGGTGATGCCCAATGCCGGGTTGCCCGTGTTGGGCGCCAACGGCGCCGAATACCCTTTGCAGCCCGACGAACTGGCCGAGGCGCTGGAAGGGTTTATCGCCGACTTCGGTCTTTCGCTGGTCGGCGGTTGCTGTGGCACCACCCCGGAGCACATCCGCAAGGTGGCCGCTGTCGTGGCCAAGTTCAACGACGGGACCGCGCGGCGCGGTGAGCGTCAGGTGACCTACGAGCCTTCGGTGTCGTCCCTGTACACCGCCGTCCCGTTCGCGCAGGACGTCTCGGTGCTGGTGATCGGCGAGCGGACGAATGCCAACGGCTCCAAGGCTTTTCGTGAGGCGATGATCGCCGAGGACTACCAGAAGTGCCTGGACATCGCCAAGGACCAGACCCGCGACGGCGCGCACCTGCTTGATCTGTGCATCGACTATGTGGGCCGCGATGGGGCGGCCGACATGACGGCGCTGGCCAGCCGACTGGCGACCGCATCGACATTGCCGATCATGCTGGACTCCACCGAAACCCCGGTGCTGCAAGCCGGTTTGGAGCATCTGGGCGGGCGCTGCACCATCAACTCGGTGAACTACGAGGACGGCGACGGACCGGAGTCGCGCTTCCACAAGACCATGGAGCTGGTCGCCGAGCACGGCGCCGCGGTGGTGGCGCTGACCATCGACGAAGAGGGCCAGGCCCGCACCGTCGAGAAGAAGGTCGAGATCGCCGAGCGCCTGATCAACGACATCACCGGCAACTGGGGAGTCGACGAATCCTCCATTCTGATCGACTGTTTGACCTTCACCATCGCCACCGGTCAGGAAGAGTCACGCAAAGACGGCATCGAGACCATCGAGGCGATCCGGGAGCTGAAGAAACGCCACCCCGACGTGCAAACCACACTCGGGTTGTCCAACATCTCGTTCGGACTCAATCCCGCCGCGCGCCAAGTGCTCAACTCGGTGTTCCTGCACGAATGCCAGGAAGCCGGTCTGGATTCGGCGATCGTGCACGCGTCGAAGATCCTGCCGATCAACCGGATTCCGGAAGAGCGGCGCAACGTCGCACTTGATCTGGTCTATGACCGTCGCCGCGAGGGCTATGACCCACTGCAGGAGCTGATGCGGCTGTTCGAAGGTGTGTCGGCGGCGTCGTCAAAGGAATCGCGCGCCGCCGAACTGGCCAAACTGCCGCTGTTTGCGCGGCTGGCGCAGCGCATCGTCGACGGAGAGCGCAACGGCCTGGAGGCCGATCTGGACGAGGCCATGACCGAGAAGCCGCCGCTGCAGATCATCAACGAGAACCTGTTGGCCGGGATGAAGACGGTCGGTGAGCTCTTCGGCTCCGGGCAGATGCAGCTGCCGTTCGTGCTGCAGTCGGCCGAGGTGATGAAGGCCGCCGTCGCCCACCTGGAACCGCACATGGAGAAGTCCGACGACGACTCGGGTAAGGGACGCATCGTGCTGGCCACCGTCAAGGGCGACGTGCACGACATCGGCAAGAACCTCGTCGACATCATCCTGAGCAACAACGGCTACGAGGTGGTCAATCTCGGTATCAAGCAGCCGATTGCCAACATCCTCGAAGTGGCCGAAGACAAGAGCGCCGACGTGGTCGGGATGTCGGGCCTGTTGGTGAAGTCCACCGTGGTGATGAAAGAAAACCTCGCGGACATGAACACCCGCGGCGTGGCCGAGAAGTTCCCGGTGCTGCTTGGCGGTGCGGCGCTGACGCGCAGCTACGTGGAGAACGACCTCGCCGAACTCTACGAGGGCGAAGTCCATTACGCGCGAGACGCTTTCGAGGGTCTGAAGTTGATGGACACCATCATGAGCCTCAAGCGGGGCGAGGCGCCGGACGTCGACAGCCCGGAGGCCGTTGCAGCCCGCGAGAAGGAAGCCGAGCGCAAGGCCCGCCATGAACGGTCAAAGCGCATCGCCGAACAGCGCAAGGCGGCCGAGGAGCCGGTCGAGGTGCCCGCGCGCTCCGATGTCGCGGCCGACGTCGAGGTGCCCGTGCCGCCGTTCTGGGGGTCGCGGATCGTCAAGGGCCTCGCGGTGGCCGACTACACCGGACTGCTCGACGAACGCGCATTGTTCCTGGGCCAGTGGGGTTTACGCGGTGTGCGCGGCGGCGAGGGACCCGCGTACGAGGATTTGGTTGAGACCGAGGGCCGGCCCCGGCTGCGGTACTGGCTGGACCGGTTGTCCACCGACGGCATCCTGGCCCATGCGGCCGTTGTGTACGGCTACTTCCCGGCGGTGTCCGAGGGCGACGACGTCGTCGTGCTCGCTGAGCCCAAACCCGATGCGCAGGAGCGGTATCGGTTCACCTTCCCGCGCCAGCAACGCGGCCGGTTTTTGTGCATCGCCGATTTCATCCGGTCGCGGGATCTGGCCGTCGAGCGGGGCGAGGTTGACGTGCTGCCCTTCCAGCTGGTGACGATGGGCCAGCCCATCGCCGACTTCGCCAACGAGCTGTTCGCGTCGAATTCCTATCGCGATTACCTCGAAGTGCACGGTATCGGCGTCCAGCTCACCGAGGCGCTGGCCGAGTACTGGCACCGGCGTATCCGCGAGGAACTCAAATTCTCCGGGGACCGGGCGATGTCGGCCGAGGACCCCGAGGCCGTCGAAGACTATTTCAAGCTCGGCTACCGGGGTGCGCGTTTCGCCTTTGGTTACGGGGCATGCCCGAACCTGGAGGACCGGGCCAAGATGATGGAGCTGCTGGAGCCCGAACGCATCGGCGTGACGTTGTCGGAGGAGTTGCAGCTGCACCCCGAGCAGTCCACCGACGCCTTCGTGCTGCACCACCCCGAGGCCAAGTACTTCAACGTCTAGCGGATCGCCGAGCTAAACCGCCGTGACTTTGCTGGCCGACACGTGAAACAATCGCTGGCCGTGAAGACCTTCGAGGATCTGTTCGCCGAACTCGGCGATCGTGCCCGCACCCGGCCGGTGGGCAGCGCGACCGTTGCCGCATTGGACGGCGGGATACATGGGCTGGGCAAAAAGATCCTGGAGGAGGCCGGTGAGGTGTGGCTGGCGGCCGAACACGAACCCAACGACGCGCTGGCCGAGGAGATCAGCCAGTTGCTGTACTGGACGCAGGTGCTGATGATCGCGCGCGGCCTGTCCCTCGACGAGATCTATCGGAAGCTGTGAGCATGTTACGGGTGGCGGTTCCCAACAAAGGTGCGCTCAGCGAGCCGGCCACCGCGATCCTCGCGGAGGCCGGCTATCGGCGCCGCACCGACCCCAAGGACTTGACGGTCATCGACCCCATCAACCAGGTCGAGTTTTTCTTCTTGCGGCCCAAAGACATTGCCATCTACGTCGGTTCGGGAGAGCTCGACTTCGGCATCACCGGACGGGATCTGGTGCGCGATTCCGATGCGCCGGTGCGCGAACGTCTGGCGCTGGGTTTCGGGTCGTCCAGCTTCCGGTACGCCGGTCCGGCCGGGCGTGACTGGACAATGGCGGATCTGGCCGGGAAACGGATCGCCACCGCCTACCCGAATCTCGTTCGAAAAGATCTGGCCGACCGCGGTATTAACGCAACAGTGATCAGGCTCGACGGCGCCGTGGAGATCTCGGTGCAACTCGGAGTTGCCGACGCCATTGCCGATGTGGTGGGGTCCGGCCGCACCTTGAGCCTGCACGATCTGGTGGCCTTTGGTGAGCCGCTGTGTGATTCGGAGGCGGTGCTGATCGAGCGCGTCGCTCAGGGCGGCCACCCCCAGAGCAGGGCCACCACGGCGCGCGATCAACTCGTCGCCCGGGTGCAAGGTGTGGTGTTTGGTCAGCAATACCTGATGCTCGATTACGACTGCCCGCGCTCGGTAATGGACAAAGCAACGGCGATCACGCCGGGATTGGAGTCTCCGACCATCGCCCCGTTGGCCGACCCGGACTGGGTCGCAATCCGGGCACTGGTGCCGCGCCGCGGTGTCAACGAGATCATGGACGAGCTCGCCGCCATCGGGGCCAAAGCGATTCTGGCTTCCGATATCAGGTTCTGTCGATTCTGATGACCCGGTCGGCGGGACAGCCGCCGCTGTGTTAGCGTCCGCCTTGGGGGAGACTGGCCGAGTTATCGGGTCGTCACCCCTTTCTGGTCGCCGCGCTGTTCGTCCCCCAGGAGGGTCTTCGTGACACACGCGCTTGTTCTGTTGCTGGCTTTACTGATTGGTGTCGTCGCCGGGTTGCGTTCCCTGACGGCTCCCGCTGTGGTCGCCTGGGCCGCCTTCATGGGTTGGATCGACTTGCATGGCACGTGGGCATCCTGGATGGCCAACATCATCACGGTAATCGTCTTCACCGTCCTTGCCGTCGGCGAACTGGTCAACGACAAGCTCCCCAAGACACCGGCCCGCACCGCGCCACCGATCTTCGCGGCCCGGATCGTCATGGGCGGCCTTGCGGGCGCGGTACTCGGCGCATGGCCGCACTGGACCTTTACCGCGCTCGGGGCCGGTGTCATCGGCGCGGTGCTTGGCACCCTCGGCGGCTATCAGGCACGCAAGCGGCTGGTGGCGGCGAGCGGCGGGCGGGACCTGCCGATAGCGCTGCTCGAGGATGCGGTCGCGATCTTAGGCGGGTTTGCCATCCTTGCGGTGACGGGTCACGTGCTGACGGCCTACCTTCTGACGGCGGTTAAGTGACAACGCATTTCGATGCGATCATCGTTGGTGCCGGCCAGGCTGGGCCGTCGCTGGCGGGGCGGTTGACGGCCGCCGGGCAGCGCGTCGCGATGGTCGAGCGCAAACTGATCGGCGGCACCTGTGTCAACAACGGATGTATCCCGACCAAGACGTTGGTGGCCAGCGCGCACGCCGCGCAGCTGGCCCGTCGCGGCGTGGAATACGGCGTCGCAACCGGACCGGTCAGTGTGGACATGGTGAAAGTCAAGGCACGCAAAGACGACATCATGCTCGGCGACCGCAAGGGCGTCGAGGACTGGTTGGACAGCATGGAGAGCTGCACCGTTTTTCGCGGTCACGCCCGTTTCGAAGATCCGCACACCCTACGGGTCGGCGTGCCGAACGGCGAAGAACTCCTGCACGCCGACCGGATTTTCCTCAACGTCGGTGGCCGTGCGGTGGTGCCGGACATCCCGGGACTGTCCGATGTCGAGTTCCTCACCAACGTGTCAATCCTCGAACTCGACACGTTGCCATCCCATCTCGTCATCGTGGGGGGCAGCTACATCGCGCTGGAGTTCGCGCAGATGTACCGGCGATTCGGGGCGCCGGTAACCGTCGTCGAACGGGGCCCGCGGTTGGCGTCCCGCGAAGACGAGGATGTCTCGGCCGCCATCAGGGAGATCCTGGAGGCCGAAGGCATCGACGTTGTCCTCGATGCTGACGACGTGCGGATCAGCAAGAGCGACAAAGGATTCCAACTCACACCTCGTGCCCGCGCGGCGCCCATTCAGGGCAGTCATCTGCTGCTGGCAGTGGGACGGCGACCCAACACCGACGACCTGGGCTTGGAAGCGGCCGGCGTGCAGACCGACCCCCGTGGCTACATCGTGGTCGACGACGAGCTCAAGACCAACGTCGATCACATCTGGGCGATGGGCGACTGCAACGGCAAGGGTGCATTCACCCACACCTCCTACAACGATTTCGAGATCGTCGCTGCCAACCTGCTCGATGATGACCCGCGCCGGGTGAGCGACCGCATCACCACTTACGCGCTTTTCATCGACCCTCCGCTGGGTCGGGCCGGCATGACCGTCAGCCAGGTCCGCGCATCGGGACGCAAGGCGCTGTTCGGTAAGCGGCCCATGACCAAGGTCGGCAGAGCGGTGGAAAAGGGTGAAACACAAGGCTTTATGAAGGTCGTGGTGGACGCCGACACCAACGAAATCCTGGGGGCGGCCATCCTCGGAGTCGGCGGCGACGAGGCGATTCACGCCATTTTGGACATCATGTCAGCCAAAGCGCCGTACACCACGCTGTCGCGCACGATGCATATTCATCCCACTGTCAGCGAGCTCATTCCCACGATGTTGGAGGAGATGTCGCTGCTCAAATGAGCGGGGTACGAGTCCTACGACGTTGTCAGGCTTTGGCGTATCTGTGCACGAGGTCGCCCTCACCGAACGTGCTCGTGTGCTGCATTCCGTCAGCGTCGCGGCCGAAAAACGTCCACTGCGCTGGACTCGCCTGCGGTCCGCTGATCATCTTGACCGTATAGCGCAGATCGGTACGGCGCGTCGTGCCTATCACGTCACCAACCCGGATCTGTGACGGATGAATCTCCTGTGTGGCCATGATCCCCCTAACGGTGATGGGCAGTCGTTGCAGGGCGCTGAGACCTGCGGCGTTTGGTACGCGCCACGGAGACACGGTTGGGGGAAACGGCGGTCGGCTCGCGATGTCCTCGGGCCGCGACCGCAGCGGGTGCGACGGCCTCGCGGGGGCCGCACTGGCCGACCAGGGCGTGGATGACGGGGGAGGCTGCACTGACCTTTTGGGGCACGGCACGAACAGCCGCCTTGCGCATCATCGATTCGGTTTCCCTGCGCTGCTCCGGCAGCACGATGGTGACAACGTCACCGGAGGCGCCGGCCCGGGCTGTACGGCCGGATCGATGCAGGTAGGCCTTGTGTTCGACAGGTGGGTCAACGTGCACCACCAGCTCGATGTGGTCCACGTGCACGCCGCGAGCGGCGATGTCGGTTGCCACCAGTACCCGGGCGTGGCCAGCGGCGAAAGCCGCCAAGTTTCGGTCGCGTGCGGGTTGTGAAAGGTTGCCGTGCAGCTCTACCGACGCAATGCCCGATTGGGTGAGCTGGCGGGCCAGCTTTCGCGCCTGATGTTTGGTCCTCAAGAAAAGAATTCGCCGGGAGTTGCCGGCGGCCAACCGGTGCACCAATTCCTTCTTGGCTTCGACCCCGTCGACATAGAACAGGTGATGTTTCATTGCAGACGTCGAGGATGTCGTTTCTGCAATCGATCGTGTCGTCGGATGGGTGAGGAATCGCTTCACCAAGATGTCGACTGCAGTGTCCAGCGTGGCCGAGAACAGCATCCGCTGGCCGATCGCAGGAGTGGCGGCCAGAATACGGGTAACGCTTGGCAGGAAACCCAGGTCGGCCAGGTGGTCGGCTTCATCGATGACCGTGATCTGAACAGCGTCCAGGTTGATTACGCCTTGCTTCATCAGGTCCTCAAGGCGGCCCGGACAGGCCACCACAATATCGACACCCGACTTCAGCGCCGTGGTTTGCTTGTTCTGCGATACCCCACCAAAGATCGTGACAACGCGCAGGTCCTGGACCCTGGCAAGGGGCTCAATGGTCGCAGCGATCTGTGTCGCCAGTTCTCGGGTGGGTGCAAGGACCAGGCCCGTGGGCCGGCCCGGCCGTCGGTCACCGGGATCAAGCCGACTCACGAGCGGGATCGAGAATGCGAGCGTCTTGCCGCTACCCGTCTTGCCGCGGCCTAATACATCACGGCCGGCAAGTGTGTCCGGCAATGTCTGAACCTGTATCGGAAACGGGCGGTAGACGCCTCGCGCGGCGAGCGCGTCAACCAATGGTGGGCTCACACCCAGGTGACCAAAAGTTTTGTCCTCAAGCATATTTCAATGTCCCTAAAGCGTCGGTGTAGCGAGATTGCCTATCTGGCAATATCGATCGCCGCGACTCGAGGCTGCGCAGGCACGCCTGGTCATCTTGGACTCGGCGCCCCGCAGGCATCTGAGCAAAAGAAAACGAAGAAAATCGATCACGACTTGCTGGCAAGCCATCCGGCAGCCAACGTTATGAAGAGCTTACCGCACTGCTGGGTGGGTCAGCGTCGTTTCGAGCGGAATGCACTGGGCCACCGGTTCGGTTGGACGTGAGGCAGCTTCCGTGCGCATGTGATCCGGCCACCCGGGGTAGGGCGGCGGCGTCCCGCCGAAGACCGGGCAGTGCGCCTGATGCGGGCACCACTCGCACAACCGCGACGGACTGGGACGGAAATCGCCTGTCGGCGCTGCCGATTTGATGGCGCGCCAGATCGCCATCAACGTCTTCTCGAAGCGGAGCAGCTCGTCATGATCCGGTGAGTAGTCCAATACTTGGCCATCGGCCAGGTAGATGAGCCGCAGCCGGGCGGGCAGCACACCGCGTGAACGCAGTAGCGCCACCGCATAGAACTTCATTTGGAACATCGCCTTGAACTCGGCCAGTGCGCGCGCGGCCGGCGGTGCCTTTCCGGTCTTGTAGTCGACCACCCGTAACTCGCCACTGGGGGCGACGTCGATCCGATCGATAAATCCACGCAGCAGCGTGCCGTCGGCAAGTTCGACCTCCACGCGCTGTTCGCAGCATTGCGGGTCGAATCGGGTCGGGTCTTCCAGCCGGTAATAGCCGGACAGCAACGCGCGGGCTTCCTCGAGCAGTTGGGCTCGCTGTTCGGAGTCCAGCTCGCCGGCCAGGTCGGGCTCCGCGGCAATTACCCGTTCCCATGCGGGTTCCACGAGCGATCTCGCGGTGTCTTCGACGCGCAACCCCGCGGGCAGGCCGTAGAGCTGCTCCAGCGCGGCGTGCACCACCGACCCCCGTAGCTGTGCCGCCGACGGTGCCTCGGGCAGCCGGTCGATAGCCCGGAACCGGTACAGCAACGGGCACTGCTTGAAGTCCGCCGCCCGCGACGGTGACAGCGCAGGTCGTGTGCGCCCCTCCGGCTGGTCGGTCATGCCCGCAGCTTAGGACTGAGAGGCGACAACCCCGAGCAGGGGCGACGGCGAGTCGGCTGGCACGCTAGATGCCGTGTCCGCAACCGGCCCGTTCACCGTTGGCGAACGCGTCCAGCTCACCGACGCCAAGGGCCGTCATTACACGATGGAGCTCACCGAAGGCAGTGAGTTCCACACTCATCGCGGCGCCATCGCACACGACGATGTGATCGGGCTCGAACAGGGCAGCGTGGTCAAATCCAGCAACGGTGCGTCGTTCTTGGTGCTGCGTCCGCTGTTGGTCGACTACGTGATGTCGATGCCCCGCGGGCCGCAGGTCATTTACCCCAAGGACGCCGCTCAGATCATCCACGAGGGCGACATCTTTCCGGGCGCCCGGGTGCTGGAGGCCGGAGCGGGGTCGGGAGCGTTGACCTGCTCGCTGCTGCGCGCCGTCGGGCCCGAAGGACGGGTGATCTCCTACGAACAGCGCGCTGACCACGCCGAACACGCCCGTCGCAATGTGTCGGTCTTTTTCGGCCAGGTGCCCGACAACTGGCAGCTGATCCTCAGCGATGTCGCGGACTCCGAGCTGCCCGACGCATCCTTCGACCGGGCCGTGCTGGACATGCTCGCGCCGTGGGAGGTGCTGGACGCGGTATCGAGGCTGGTGGTGGCCGGCGGTGTGCTGATGATCTACGTGGCCACCGTCACCCAGCTGTCGCGGGCGGTGGAGGCACTGCGGGCTCAGCAACGCTGGACCGAACCACGGGCGTGGGAAACGCTGCAGCGGGGCTGGAACGTTGTCGGCCTCGCCGTTCGGCCGCAGCACTCGATGCGCGGGCACACCGCGTTCTTGATCGCAGCGCGACGGCTGGCACCCGGCGCCATCGCGCCGGCGCCTTTGGGTCGCAAGCGCGAGGGCCGCGACGGCTAGCGCCGGTCTGGTTCAGCCGGCGTAATCGTCGCTGCGAAGCAGCGAACGCCGTACGGCCAGCAGCTCGAATTCGGGGTGTGCGGCTACCAGGCGCTCGGCCGCGTCGAGGACATCGACGGCGTGTCCGCGGTCACCGGATACGACGGCCACGCCGATGCCCGCTCGTCGATACAGATTCTGAGAACCGATCTCCGCGGCCGACACGCTGAACTTGCGCCGCAACTCAGCGACGACGGGACGGATGACCGATCGCTTCTGTTTGAGTGATCGCACGTCGCCGAGCAGCACGTCGAACTCGAGCCAGCCGATCCACATCCCGCTTCTCAGCCCGGTGGCGGTTGGTCGGGGGGTGGAGCCGGCGCAGGCGGCGGCTCCGGGGGTGGAGCCGGTGGCGGGGGTGGTTCGGGGGGGGGTCCCGGCGGCGGGGCGGGTGCGGGAGCCGGCGCCGGCGCCGGGGCGGGTTCAGGCGTGGGCGTCGGTGCGGGTGCGGGTGCCGGAGCAGGTGCGGGTGCCGGGCTCGGCGGCGGACTCGGTGGCGGCGGGGTTGCAGACGGTGAGTTGCCCAGGGCCAACAGCATTTCCGCAGTTCGCCGTGATAACTGCCAGCCACCTTGGAAGGGCGTGAATTCCATCGGGAAAGTGAACCCACCGGTGTTCCCCCGCGCGGGGTTGACGCTGACCGTCGCCATCACGTTGGACGGATTTTTGTCGGACCATGCGATGTTGTTTGCCGCGAAGGTCATCGGCAAGTAGCCGTTGTCCCGCAATGCGTTGGTGAACTTGTCCAGGGTGGGCGCACTTTCCGGGGTTGCGCCTTCGACGAGGCTCACCTTGTTGATGCCCGGAACGTTTGGGTCGGCGAGCCGGTTCAGAACCTCGGTAAGGGCTTCGGGCGGCGGCACCGGAGCAGTCGGGGGAGCCACGATGACGGGACTCGACGCGGCGGGTACCGGTGCCGAAGGGCTCGACGGCGCAACCTTGGGTTCTTTATGCGAACATCCCGAGAGCCCGATGGCCGCCACGGCGGTGGCGGCACTCAGCGCAACGGACAGGTATCGGAGCATCCAGTCGGGTCGGCCGAGCTATTCGGCCACGCCTGATTCTTGCAGCGGGGTGGTAGCGGATGTCGGGCCACCGGATGCAATGCAAGTCACACCTGCCGTCGCCGCGCCGACGTTCGCGACGGCCGCCACGCCTGTGGCGAGGGCTTTTGGGATCACAGGTGTCCTTTCGGTGGTCCCGAATCGACGCTGAGGTTACCAGCGGGAGTAATGACACGAATTTTGAAGCTATTTGACACCGCACATCTACGGGCAATCGCCGGTAGCTTTGAAGTATCCACCGCGTTATTTCGGGGCGGGAAAGGAGCGCAGCATGGGTGACTCAGAGCGTTCTGAAGCATTCGGCACACCTCGTGAAACTGACATGTCCAGCGACGATGCTGCCGAATTGGAACAGTTACGCCGTGAGGCAGCGATGCTGCGCGAGCAACTGGATCA
>Ga0210393_10002708_pt1 | contig 14424 bp, 12 predicted proteins | sample IncBWC27OmetaG_FD_160068 | JGI IMG/M metagenome (GOLD analysis project Ga0210393, IMG submission 160068) | Forest soil microbial communities from Barre Woods Harvard Forest LTER site, Petersham, Massachusetts, United States - Inc-BW-C-27-O ... | reverse complement strand
AGGAGCCGAGTGTGGTCTGGGCCCAGGACCAACCTTGCCATGTGTGGAACGATCAGCCCCACAAAGCTGATCACTCCTCCCAATGACACGGCGGCGGCGGTGATGAGTGATCCGGCAAGAATGATGGCCAGGTGCGTTTTTTCCACCTGCACGCCAACTTGGCGCGCGTACTCGTCACCGAGCGCCAGAGTATTCAATCGCCGTGCCAGGGGAAGGCAGCAAATCAAGCCGAAGGCGATCATCACGGCAGTGACCGCGAGTTGAGACCACCTGGGCACCGCAATGACACCAGTAAGCCAGGAGGCAAGAACTCGCGTCCGCAGGCCAAAGTTGTCGTCGAGCACCACCAGGAAATAAGTGGAATAGCTCAACATCGTGCTCACCGCGAATCCCGCGAGCAAAAGTGTTACCACGGGCACCCGGCCACCAATTCGGGCCAGCCAATATACCAGCGCGATCGTCGCGACGGAGCCGACGAATCCCATCGCGGCAGTCGCGCCGAACCCGAGAAAAGAAAAACGAGGGAGAAGGAAAAGTCCAATTCCAGCCCCCAGCGCGGCTCCTCCCGAAGACCCGATCACATACGGATCCGCCATGGGATTTCGGAAAAGCCCCTGGAACAGAAGTCCCGCCACGGAGAGAGCAGCCCCCACGAATGCTGATGCAAGCACGCGAGGTAGGCGGATTTCGAAAAGAATCACGGAATTCGTGTCCCCGGAGCGATGCCCGTTGAGCAAGCAGCCAAGCACTTCGCGAACTCCGATCCTGGTCGCCCCCATTCCCATCGAGAGCACCAGCACAACAGCAAGCGCCCCCAGCAAAGCTAAGAGAATAAGGATGAGGAACGCGCGGTCGGAGAATCCACTCCCGAGATCGGCTTGCTGCGACGAGCTCGATCCGATCTTTTCTGCTATTTCAGTTTCCACGACTCTCCTCCGAGCGTAATGCGGATTCCTGTGCGAAAAGTGAAGGGAAGCGCCGGATAACCAAACGCCTCGTCATAGTGCTGACTCAGCACATTTTGAAGATCGGCGTAGGCTCCGAGCGCGTGGTTTAGCTGGTAACTGCCTCCGAGGTCGACCTTCTGATAGGCCGCGTCCAGATTGCGATTCGGCAGCAGCAGGCTTGTGCCTCCGTCTTTATCGGAGAGGAAATCGCTGTCATCGCGCTTGCCCACAAAGGTTCCAGTTAACGACGCCGTCCAGCGGGCATGATGATAGGTGACCGCCACGTAGCCGCTATGCGGCGCGCGCCGAAATGGCCGGGCTCCAATCAGCGGCGAAAAGACACCGATGGGGATGGTTGCGAAGTTCGAAGAGGTGTTGAAGCTCGGGCCCAGCGCATCGCTGGTAAAGGAGCGCTGCACAACCGCGTCCAGGTACGTATATCCGCCACGAGCGACGAGGCTGCGTCCCATGCGATATTCAAGTTCCGTCTCTGCTCCCTGGGCGCGGAACGCCTGGGAGTTCACTGTGGCTCCAAATTGGGATCCTGCGAGAAGCGAAGCTGCGATGGATTGCGCGACCCCAAGCTCGATCAGCCCCTGGGTGGGAACAAATTCAATCAGATGCGTGAACTCATTGTGGAAGTAGGTAATTCCCAATTTCACCCGCCCCTCGAAAAGGCTCTGCTCAACGCCGCCGTCATATGTCCGGGATTGCTCGGCTCCAATGGGAGCAACGTGGAACTGCGAAATGAGTTGCGCCCCATTACTGAGGGTTTGAAGCAGGCTGAACAGAGACGTGCCGGCAGCGGAGATACTGGGCTCCTTGATGCCCGTGCCGAAATTGGCGCGAAGCTTCGTCCCGCTGAAAACTTTCGACGTATCGGGACGCAGCAAGTAATAGGCAAGCGAGGCTCGTGGCGTGCCTGCCACGCCGAACACCGCGTTTTTCTCAATGCCGCTACCGAGAGTGTAGTAAAGACGGTTGGCGAGAGAGCCCGCCGCTTGCAAAGTGTAGCTATAGTTTCCACGATCGGCGGGAGGCACTCCGAAATTCGGTTGAGTCGACCCGCGCTCAGCCTCGTAGCGAAATCCGAACAGCGCTGTCAACTGCGGCTTAACCTCATATTCCGTTTGGGCATAGACAAAATCACGATCGGTGCTGGTTATGAACTGATTGGGATACGGTTGAACAAACTGGAAGATCGCTTGTCCGCTTACCGCGTATCCGGTTGCTCCGCGAAGCGTGACCGGCGCACCAATGTACTCTGATCCCACAATCGGTGAATCGTAGGGAATCCCCGTCGGAGCGTAGTCCGTAAATTGGGAGCGCAACCGAAGCGCCCCATAACGCAGCAGGTTGTGCCAACGGTCAGTGGTCCGCTGCTGGAACGTAGCTCCGATGAAGAGTTGTTGATCTTTCTGGCCCGCATCATCGGGGATCCCGAAGAGCTGAACAGCGTTGGCTTCTCCGGCCGCAGTCGCCAGGCGCCGGACGGTTGCGCGAAACTCGGTGTTCGGTTTCGGGGTCCAGCCAAAGTTCCCGGCATAGGTTCCATTGTGAAAGGAACTGCGGGGAATATCATTGGCGGTGTCAAAACGGGAAAAGTCAGAAAAATAGTCGAACTGCTTATAGCTTCCACCCAGGATTCCTTGCTGGCGATACGTCCCGAAATTCCCGCCATCAATCGAGTAAGTGACCTCGGGCAGAGGCGTGATGCCGCGGGGAGTAGTCATGCCCACGACGCCGGCGAGCGCATCAGACCCGTACAGAGCGCTATTGGGTCCGCGTAACACTTCGATCTGACTGATTCCCGTAGCGGAAAGTACGCCAAAATCGACCGCGCCGCCTATATCGTTCGCGGGGATGCCGTCAATGAGGACCTTGTTCGCATCACTGTTGCCGCCGCGCACGAACAACTCGCCCAGTCCGCCGCGCTGTCCAGTCTGCGTGATCTGCGCCCCAGGTGCCAATCGCAAAGCTTCGTGCACGTCCAGTTTGTCGGCGGAGTCGTCTTCGGTAAGCAGGGTGATGGATGCGCCTACTTGAGCCTGCGGAGTTGGTGTGCCTGTCGCCGTAACAGTGACGGCTTGGGACACTACCCCGATCGCCAGGAGCAGATCTATATTGGCGTTCGCGCCTTCCCCAATATAGAAGCGCTGACTCGCGGTCAAATCGAACGACGGAGCGCTGGCCTGGACTTGGTAGCGGCCCGCGGGAACATCGTGGAATTCGTATCTTCCTGCGCCGTCCGCGTTCGTCGAAGCCATAACTTTTTGATTGGTCATGAGTTCAACTCGCGCCTTTGGGATGATGGCGCCGAGCGAATCAGCGACCGTCCCGCGAACCGTTGCGGCGTGCGCTGCCAACCCCAACTCACTGGAGAGAAGAAGCAAGCGCAGGAGCCTTGCGCATGGCCGGTTTTGCCTGAAGTATTTCATTTTTCCCCTCGGAAATTGGTGTCGGCAGAACCGGTCTCCTGACTCACGCTTCGACGAATCTGGACAACCTTCCCAGGGATTCAGTCCCCAGTGGCTGCAGTCACCTGCCTGCCCAGTTTCTCGGCGTTTACAGTTACGGGGTAGTGGCGGATTCTCACCGCGCTTCCCGAACATTCTGCCGTTTCGTTTTTGTTCGAAGAGTCCCAGATCGCAAGCGCATTGCTTACGGATCAGGCTCAGGGATGAAATTGTTTCGCTAAGTCCTCCAATACATCGAATGCGATCGGGCTCGGATACTGGATCCGCTCGTCGGTGTAATAGACGCGGCCCTCGCGAACCGCTTTCAAGTGTTCCCAACCAGGACGTGTCTTCAATTCCCCAAGCGTATTGTTCGATCCGCTCATGAGCAGGAGCGCGTCCGGTTGACGGGTCACAATGGTTTCCAGACTCACTTCCGGCCACTCTTGCGCGATGTCATCGGTCACGGAGCGGCCGCCAGCGGCGTCGATCAGTTCGCTGATGAACGCACGCTTGCCGATAGTCATCACCGGGTCGTACCAGATCGCCATGAAGACTCGAACCTTCGGTTTGCCGGAAACACGGGCCTTCACCGCGTCCACTCGCGTGCGCAACCGGGCGACCAGAGTATTGGCGTCAGGCTCCCGGTTTAGCGCCCAGCCCAGTCTGAGAATGGATGCGTAGATTCCCTCAATCCCGTGGGGATCCACTATGAACACGGGAATGCCGAGACGCTGCAGGTGGCCTGTGGACTCCAGTGTATTCATGTCGCCGCTACCCAGGACGAGGTCCGGGTGCAAGGCAAGAATGGTCTCCATTGAGGGATTGAGGGGAAGTCCGATGCTCGGCTTCTGAAGAGCCTCTTTCGGGTATTTTGTGAAATCGCTGATGGCAACAACGTACTCTCCGGCGCCCAGCGAATACACAATGTCCACTACACTCGGGACCAGACAAACCACTCGATGCGGATGATCCGGGACATCGACCGAGCGTCCTAGTTCGTCTTTCCCGGTCCGGCTGGCGAAGCACGGTACCGTAATTGAAGTCAGCAGTAGAATGGCGCCGAGTTTGATTCCCAGGCTCATTGCACCTCCACAGAAGTCCGCGCCGAACCAGCCTGCTCCAAAAACGATGAGACTAGAGCTGGATTGGAGCGGAAATGCAAATGGATGTAAGTTCCGAGCACGCCACCGCACACGAAACCTTCCTGCTCCCTTCGGCCGGAAAGCGAATAATGAACGCGATAGACACAACCCAAAGAATCGTGAGCGACGATGCGGGAGCAATGAAAACTGTGACCGCGCACGTGGGTTCCTTTCTTCCCAAGCAAACAATTGTGCGCGAACTCTACATCCACGTATCCGAAATGAACTAACGACTTGGTCATCTCGATAGCGACAGGAAGCACGCCTGCCATGGAATAACTGTGTCCTTCGATCACGGTCAGTTTTTCAGCCAAGTACATCAGCCCGCCACATTCGGCATAAATTGGCTTGTTCGCTTTCGCGAAATCACGGATCTGCTGGAGCAGGCGGCCATTCCGGCTGAGTTCAGACGCGTACAGCTCGGGATATCCCCCGCCGAAGTAGAGAGCATGAAGGTTCTCAGGCAACACGGAATCTTTGATCGGACTGAAGTCCACGATCAACGCGCCATTTTCCCGGAGGAGATCGAGATTGTCCTCGTAGTAGAACGAAAACGCTCGATCGCGAGCGACCCCTACACGGACGCCCCTGTACTTGGGTTCAGCAGTGCTTATGGGTGCGGTCGCAAAGCCTTGCTTGTAGACCGTCGCATTCAGCACTTGCTCGAGGTCGAGACGGCTCCCCAATCGCGTGAGAGTGGAGAGGCCGGCACCAATTCCTTCTGCAGCGGTGTGTAACCCCAGGTGTCGTTCGGGAATTGCTGCGTCTGCCTCTACCGGTAGCCAGCCGAGCACAGGAACCAGGGACGATTGGCGGATCGCCAATTCCAGCATGCGAAAGTGCGCATCGCCGGCCACCCGATTCAACACAATGCCGGCAAAACCCAGCTCCGAGTCGAAGGTCTCGAAGCCTCGAATGACAGCCGCAATGCTTCGCGCGCTGTTCCCCGCATCCACAACCAGAACGACAGGCAGACCCAGCAGTTTGGCCATCTCGGCGGTGCTGCCTTCCTCCGAACTTCCGGTTACACCGTCGAAAAGCCCCATCATCCCTTCGACTACGGCAACATCGCAACTCGCGGACCGGGAGAAAATCTCGCGATTGGCTTCGGCGTCGAGCATCCAGGTATCGAGATTGCGCACGGGACGGCTCGCCGCAGCCGCAAGATGGCCGCCATCGATGAAGTCTGGGCCACACTTGAAGGGCTGCACCGTCAAACCGCGCGACCGAAGCGCCGCGATGATGGCAAGAGCCACCGTAGTCTTGCCTGCACCGCTGGCCGTGCCCGCCACCACCAATGCATTCACGGGCGCACCTCGGCAGTTCCTTTAAGTGCAAGGGGAAGTCCGGCAACCATGAGCAAGACGTTTTCCGCGGCGCTCGCGACCCGCTGATTGATTTCTCCCAGCAGATCACGATACTTGCGCCCCTCGGGAGACACAGGAACAATGCCGCTGCCCACTTCATTCGAGACCAGCGCGACCGAACAAGGCACCGAGCGCAGGGCCGCGTAGAGACACTGCAGTCGCTCCTCAACGGCGATCAGATTCCCGCGCTCAGCATCGAGGAGATTCGCCGCGTAAAGCGTTAAACAATCGACCAGCAGCATCCGGTAATTGGAGCCCTCTTGCACCAGCACTCGGTCGATATGCAGCGGCTCCTCGATCGTGTGCCACTCCGGGGGACGTTCGGTTCTATGCCGTTCGATTTTCAGGCGCATCTCTTCGTCTGAGTCTGACGGCCGGGCAGTTGCGACAAACGCCACGGGCGAAACGCCTGCGGCGAGGGTCTGCACGTATCGGCTCTTGCCGCTTCGCACACCCCCCAGCACTAACGTAATGGCTTTTCGAGATCGGTCCGGCATGCTCACCGGGGACATAGAAATGGCCCAGACGCGAGCGGGATTCTACAGGCTGCTTTCAGACGCGGTTTGAGGATCAATCGTCAGAACGCTCTCCGACTCTCCCATCGAAGTCGAATACGCCTCGGGTCAGCGTCTGGCCGGTCTCCTGACTTACGCTTCGTCGAAGCTGAGCAGCCTTCCCAGAACTTTCTCCAGTGGCGTAGTTGCTCAGTTCTCAGCGAATACAGTTGCGGGGCAGTGGCGGACTCTAACCGCCTTCCCAAATACCAGACTCTGTGATTTATACCGCGACGGAAAAGAAACGTCAAACATACCCGTGAATGCGCTCCGGAGCAGCACCTCACACGGCTCGGGTTTTCACTCCGACAAATGGCGGCGAGCTACAGGCGGCTCCAACTATTTCCTAGCAGTTCTTGCGGCCGGTCGTCCTGCAGCAGCGAGTGCATAATCTCGAGTCCGGTAACCAAGCGCGGTCCCGGGCGAGAAAAGTACGCGCTTGCGTTCACTGCATATACCCTGCCGTTGCGTACGGCCTTAACTTGTTTCCAACCTCTGGGAAATTGAGTGGCACGGTATTCCGCCACCGACCTCTCCAGATTGTGACCGCAAGGCATGACCAGGACTACATCGGGGTCGACGCGCAAAACCTGATCCCAGTCCATGCGGTAACTGTCTTTCCCCAGCTTGCCAAGTGGATCCACACCGCCCGCCAAGTCAATCATCTGGGGGATCCAGTGACCTCCATTGAAAGGCGGTGAGAGCCATTCTAGGCAAACTACGATCGGTCTCTGGAGTTTGGTCATCTCGCGAACTTTAGCCATCCGCTGCCGCAGCGACGACACCAGCGTGTGAGCCTCGGCATTGCGAGCGGTAGCCACTCCAACCTGCAAAATGTCTTCCAGCACATCGTCCAGGGTATGTGGTGTCAGTGAAAGCACCTGCGGTTTGGAAGACAGTTGGTGAACCGCCTTTGCCACATACGATGTGCTGATGGCACACACGTCGCATAACTCCTGCGTGACAATAAGGTCCGGTTTGATTGCTTCCAGCTTTTGGATATCGACTCGATACAGGCTGTCCCCGTGAGAGGAATACTGGCTTACGTCGCGGTCGATTTCCGACGACGTCAGATCGTGGGCAAGGTTGGTGTTCACCACGACAGTCTTCCTCGCAGCGTCGAGAGGAAAATCGCATTCGAATGTTACACCGGCAATGGAGTCTTCCAAGCCCAGCGCATATAAAATTTCAGTAGCCGACGGCAAGAATGAACAGATTTGCATGTAGAAAACCTCGATCTTGCGATGAGTTCCAACTTCAATTTGCTAGGCCGCAATTCCCCGGTGTCCGTCTCGCATTGTAACCGGCCATCCTGTCGTTTAGTCAAACGTGGCATCGCATCACCTCGAGAGCGAGAATCCTCCGAATGCGATTTTGACCAAGCTGAACCAGGAACCTCAGGGCACGCAGAACTCGGGGACAGATTGTTGCAGGCATGTTCTCGCCGGTCCTGGCGAAATATTCGAAGTCGTTCTCGCTCGTCGACAGCTTTTCGGTTGGTGTTGATCGAATGCAGAGAAAAGTTCGAACCGATGCGAAGGCAAGTGGAGGCTTGGCAGAAAAGTGAATTGACAGATGTCACCGCCAAGGTGGTCATCTACGAAGCATTTGTGGAGTGCAAGCTCGAAGCTCCCAAACACCTTGCCCGCCCGGTGCATGACCTTCACTTCGAGCCGACCTCCGAGGAATTCCGGCCGAGAACGATCTGCAGCCTCTCGCACGCATTCACTTCGGCATTCAAGGAACTGTATCCCGTCCCACAATTCAAAGCGACAGCGAAGCTGGGCGAATTTCTGGAGGGCCGCTTCTCCCAGTCGTTCCAGCCGGTGGGCGGTCTCGGCCGCCCGCCGCTGCTTTTTCGGCTCGCGAGTGTTAGGCGAAGTTTCGAAGCTTGTACAGGGGCGGAAAACTTCAAGAGCCTTTAGACCCCAGCGTTCGGGATTCCTCCGGTGGGCATTCATCCGGCTGTTAATTGGGTTCTATTTCCCACCAGCTCTAAGAGAGTGAATCATGGAGCTCCGTGGTAGCGCTGCAGTATTTCTTTAAGATAGACTCCCTCCGTAGGATAGCTATCCGTCCGTTTTTTGAGGAGGTCTCTATGGCGCAGCAAACTCCGTCTGGCGTTGTGCGGCAGGCTTCGACATTGTCCATCCTGTGGGGCGTTTCGCTCATCATCCTGGGCATGCTGGCGGTGGGATCGCCGTTTATCGCTGCCCTCGCGGTCAGCGTGGTCATAGCCTGGCTCATCGTTTTGGCAGGTGTGGTGCACTTGACGGTCGCTTTTCACACACGCGAAGCGGGCAGTCTGATCTGGAGAATGCTGGTAGGGCTCGCTTATGTCTGCTTTGGCGTTTACCTGATTGCTCGTCCCGCCGTGGGTGTGGCGTCGCTCACTTTGGTACTGGCATCGCTCTTTCTGGTGGAGGGCATCTTGAACATAGTTTTGTTTTTCAGGGCACGCTCCCTGCGAGGATCGAGTTGGGTTTTGATTGACGGGATCATTACCCTGTTACTGGGGCTGATGATCTACGCGCAATGGCCGTCGAGTTCGGCGTGGGCGATAGGCACGCTGGTCGGCGTGAGCATGATCATCAGTGGCGTGACGCGGGTGATGCTGTCGTTGGCGGTGCGCCAGCGAACGGACACAATCGAGACGAAGTTGGCTGCTTAGTGGGCCGCGGCGACATCTGCCGGAGAACTGGCTCAGCGACGCTGCAAGCATGCGACGCCTTGGGGGCGGGCGTGCCCGCGGAGACCTGGCTCGGGCCGAACTGAATCGAGGAAGACGGCGTGGGAGGCATGGTTCGGCGACGCATCCCGACGCCCGGCACGCGTTCCCCTGGTTGCTGCTGTCATCATCTTCGTGAAGGTTCCGGTTTTTGTGCTTGAGCTGATGCGTGGCGAAACCTTCGTCATGCAGTGGTCAGCCGTGCCAGCGCAAATTGTTTCCGGCCATCACCACCATTGCTGAGGTGTACTAGACTTGCGCGGTCAGAACCTTACCTATTCAGAGAGTCCCGAAGTTCACGGCAGAGACGCGCTCAAATGTGAAGGTTATCGCGCAGTTGTAAGCGGAGCTTATGGGTGGCGCGAAAAAGTGTGTTCTTGACGGTGCCTTCGGTGGTCTTGAGAATTCCGGCCACAGTTCTCAGCTTTAAGCCGTGATAGTGCTTTAGTTCGAAAACCATACGCTCGCGTGGTGTGAGCTGGCTCAGGGCACGAACGATGTGCTCCCGAAGTATGCGGCCCGCGAGATTGCGCTCCGGACTCGCGCCCGCGCTCTGATCGGGTATTCGGTCGAGGATTTCCCGTTCCTCTCCGTCTGGGCCGATTGTAGTGGTCAATTCGCGGCTTCGAGTGCGCTTACGCCGAAGATAATCGAGGCAGAGATTCGTGGCGATGCGATAGACCCAAGTATAAAACGAGCACTCGAAACGAAACCGATTCAAATGTGTATAGGCGTGCAGGAACGCTTCCTGATAAATGTCCTGGGCATCCTGCTCAGAGCCGGTTAGATGAAGAGTGAGGCGGAGGACCGCCCCGTCATATCGCTGGACGAGTTGCTCGAAAGCTGCGGCACTGCCCTGCTGCGCTGCCCGAATCAGCTGCGCGTCATCTACGCGACTGGAGCGGTTTTCTCCGGCCGGAGGTACAGCTGACAATACAGCGCCGTCATTTACGTGGTCAGCAATGCGGCGGAGTTGGTTCGCTTCAGACAAGCAGGTGTCCGATCAATATTTTTTACAGCTGCCGAATCGGTGCAACACGACCAACGCGACATCGTCTTCGCGACGCTGGTTTCCCGCGAAGTCCTCGACGGCAGCCAGCACAGAAAAGAGCATGCCGCTCGGCTTACAACCTGAAAATGTCCGCGCCGCATTCAGCAAGCCTTTGGCTCCGAATTCAACCCCAGATTCATTGCTGCACTCGGCTATTCCGTCGGAGTAAGCAAGCAGCGTATCGCCAGGGCAAAGTCGCTCGCTACCGTTCGCGAACGAGGCCGCGGAAAGCGCTCCTAGAACCGGTCCACCGGCGCGAAGCTCCTCGACTCCACTGTTTTCCCGGAGCAGCAGGGCGGGAGGATGCCCCGCGTTGCAATAGGTAAGCTCGCCGCTTTCCAGATTGACGCGGGCCAGGAACAGCGTGGCCAAAGGGACTTCGAGACCGGTGAGCAGCAGATCGCGATTGACAGCGGATAGAGCAGCCGCGGGGTCGCCGACCGTAGTCATTTGCCGGCGAATCATTCCGATGATATCGGTAAACCACATCGCTGCCATGAGACCTTTGCCGGCGATGTCACCGATCGCAAAGACAAGGTCGCCTTCGATCTGCATTAGGGTGATGAAGTCGCCGGAGAGATGACGCACTGGGAAGATCTCGCTGGCGAACTCATAAGAACCGGCGCGAAGATGACGCGGACCGCAGAGTCTTCGCTGCACCTGGGCAGCCTCGTATATGGCGCGGCGAAGATCGTCGTGCTCGCGCTTTAAGCTAGCAAGCTGATCTTCGAGTGCACGGTGGCGAGGTCGGCCGGCCGTTCGAGTCGTTGCCGCGACGTCAGTCCTCTTCGTGTTTTGATACCGCCTGCGAATTTGTGCAACGCTCGACAAGTGATCTCCAAATAGCATGCTTGATCAACTTACAAACTTGTAACCAGTGCCGTGCACCGTGAGAATGAAGCGAGGCTCTTCTGGCTTAGGCTCGATCTTTTGCCGTAGATGGACGATGTGCGCATCCACCGTGCGCGTGGTGGGAAAACGGTCATAACCCCAGACTTCCTCGAGCAGGCGATCCCGGCTCAGGGTTTCCCCCTGGTGGCAAAGGAAGTACTTCAGTAGCTCGAACTCCTTCGACGAGAAATCCAGGGGTTTGCCGCCGCGCGCGACTTGGCAACTGCGCAGATTTACCTCCACATCGCCAAATGAGACGCATTCCTGTTCTTTTGGGACAGGCCGTGCGCGCCGCAGCACGGCCTTGACGCGGGCAAGCAGCTCGCGAATGGAAAACGGCTTGGTTACGTAGTCGTCGGCGCCCAGTTCGAGTCCGACGACCTTGTCTATTTCCTGTCCTCGCGCGGTCAACATAATGACCGGGATCGAGGGCCGCTTGCTCTTTAGTTGCTTGCAAACATCCAGACCGCTCATTCGCGGCATCATGACATCGAGAATGACTAAGTCCGGAGCCTCGCTCAGCGCGCGCTCCAATCCGGCGACGCCATCGGGCGCGGTGATCACCTGATAGCCTTCGAACTCGAAGTTGTCACGCAGACCTGCCACCATGTTGGGTTCGTCCTCGACGATCAGGATTCTGGCCATATCAGGTTCTCCCGATTTGTTTTTTCCGACTTGAAGCTTAGCTACGGTATTAGTGGATGCCACTGCGACTTCCTCCTCAGCAGACTTCATGCCCAAGCTGCTGTGCCGTTGTTCTCTGCCGGATTCACCGGAAGGCTAATTGTGAATTTGCTGCCTGCGCCGGGCGCGCTGTCCACCACCACATCTCCACCGTGCGCCTTCGCAATATGCTGCACCAGTGAAAGCCCTAGCCCGCTCCCCTTGGTGTTGTGGACCAGCGGATCACCAACGCGATAGAACTTCTCAAAAATCTTGCTCTGTTCGTGAGGCGGTATGCCAATTCCGTGATCAATGACTTCCAGCTTCACCGATCCGTTCTCCCGATACAGGTTCACTTCAATATACTTGCGGTCTTGCGAGTATTTGAGCGCGTTGTTGACCAGATTGACCAGTGAGCGGGCCATCGCTTCGCGATCCACCCGCAACGGGGGCACGTCGCCGATCTTCTCTTCCAAGGTGAAGCCGTGCTGCTCAATCTGATAACGGTAGGATTCCAGCGTGTTGCGCACCAGCTCGCGCATGTCGGTCTCGCGGAAGTCATATTCTTTGCGGCCGGCCTCGATGCGCGAAAAATCAAGGATGTTATTGATCAGCGCGGTCAAACGCTCACTCTCTTTGCGAATGATGCAGTAATACTCCTGGTGTTTCTCCGGGCTGGTCAGTCGGCCTAATTCCAGGGTCTCGGCGTACAACCGAATCAGCGAGAGCGGCGTGCGCAATTCGTGCGAGACATTGGAGACGAAATCCGACTTCAGCCGGGCCAGCGCCATTTCTTTGCTCACGTTGCGATAGGTAAGGTAAATTCCGCCGGCCAAAAGGAACGAGAGTCCGCCCAGCGTCAAAACACTGGTGTGCATGAAATGCTGCCCCATGGCCGCCAGAGTAGTACCACGCAACTTCATGCCGAGGACCAAGCCTGGGAATACGCTCTCCATGTTGCGCTCCACCTCGGCATTGCCGCCGTCCCACCCTGTGCAGTAGGCAATGGGAGTGGAGTCACTCTTAGAGCGAACCATGATCACCGCATTCTTATCGGTTTGCTCTTCGGCCACATTGCGGCTCATAACCTGGTCGAGAGTCTGCGGGAAAAATTGATCACGCAGGTAGTCCCCGTCAAAGGAGATGGCGGCGATGGCGGCTTTTCCCGTCTCTTTGTCTCTCCTTAGGAAAATCGCGGTGGACGTATAGACATGCTTATCGCCACGCGGCATCCACTCTCCATCGAAGTAATAAGGCGTTCCCTTCTCATCCATTTTCGACAGCTTCTTCGAGAAATCGTCATACTCCAGTTTCCACCAACCCTCCATCATCTTGGACATGTGCTCGGCTTCATCCCGAAAACCCGGATCATTCTTGAGCTGGTCAGGCCGCGAACGCATAACGAATCCATGCTCGGGATCGTAGAGCATCAAATGGGAAACATAGGGATGAGCGCCGAGAATTCTATCCAGGGTCTCACTGCAGGCCTCACCAGGCACTGGAAATTCGTTGCGAACATCGTCCATCAGTTCGTATGCTTTGTGATTGATCTGTTTTTCGGAAATGGCCAGGACCTGACTGAAGTCGAGCTGGATGGCCGCTTCAACCGCGCGATCACGCTGGATGGTTTGCAAGTGTCTGGCACTCAGCAGGACCAGGGTGGCAGCAGGCAAGATTACAGCCAATTCCATCGTCAGTATCAACCGGCTGCGTGCGCTTCTGGGTTGTTTCGCTTTCATCTTCATCCCGGACTCCTGATCCGGGCGTTTACTCGTCTTCTTGGATCAGCCCGCAACCAACATAGTTCGCTCCAGACAGAGTAGGTGTCAAACAGCCGTAAAAAGGCGTAAAAAGTTGTGAAAATGCTGGCTAGAACGTTGGCGAACTAACTCCGTTAGCCTGCACGGCGCCGGAGATGCTCTCGGCAGTCCGGCGACCGTCAATGGCCCGTCAACTTCCGGCTTGCTCGTAATACTCCCGAAATCTCGCTCAGCGCAGTACCTTTCGTCCCGTGTCCACATATTGTCTGAGAACGCTCATTCGATTCGCCGCGCAGCCATTGCATTGACTCGAGAAGCCCTGGTTGCAGGCATCCAAATAGAGAATAGGGCGACGACACTCAGCACCAGCGAAGAGGAAGTCAGCAAGAAGGTGCGTGAGCCAGAAGGCGCCGCCAGTACCGACGAGTACGCGGATGAGAGTGAGCGTCATCCCCTGGCGCATGACCAGGTTGCGAAGATTCGAGGCCTGTGGGCCGAGCGCCATGCGGACGCCAAGTTCCTGTGTGGGCTGTTGAACCGAGTAGGGCATCACGGCCTATACGCCGATCGCCGTCAGGAGAAGCCCGGCAAACCCAAAGAGGGTCAACAGCAGCATATTCAATCGCCGGCCCGCGATATTCGCCGCTTCGATTTCCTCCAAAAGGCGAATCTGCGCAACCCGGAGGCCTCCGCTTGCCTCGCGCAGGGCGGTAGAGATCGGGGTTGTCAACGTGCAGCATCAACCTGGCTGCGGAAGACGCGGGCTTCAGGATGACGCCAGCTACTCAACCCCGACGTGTGCGTCGAAGACCCCCGTTTCAACTCTCCCACGACGCTTGACCTGAACAAACAGCCGATAGAC
>Ga0210393_10002707_pt1 | contig 14435 bp, 10 predicted proteins | sample IncBWC27OmetaG_FD_160068 | JGI IMG/M metagenome (GOLD analysis project Ga0210393, IMG submission 160068) | Forest soil microbial communities from Barre Woods Harvard Forest LTER site, Petersham, Massachusetts, United States - Inc-BW-C-27-O ... | reverse complement strand
GAGAACTCAGGGTTACGCACGGGGATCGGCAACTCATGTCCAATTCTCTGCCAGGATGATGGGTCGATGGCCTGTCCCATTCGAGTAGGCTGATCCCCAAGGAGTCCGAGAACGTATCCGATATTTCCTTCGGAGACAACGTGCAGTCCATTTACATCTTCTTTGACTTCGCTCCGAGCAAAAGCTGCCCCCAGCGCCTCCTCGCAATCGGGCCCTGGAAAATTGAGCGTCAATGATCCCTTGCAGGCGCCAGACGAGGTATTGCTAAGACGTACCTCGAAGACGATCGCCGGGACATTGGACGCACTCGCATCGCCTGGAATGAAGGGCGACCAGGCGCGTAATCCAACTGCCACTGGCGCGCCAAGATCGAACTCCACGTCCGCAACGGGATAGTGCCCCCAGTAATAAATTTCGCGTGCTGGTTGAACGTTGGGCAAATGAGGCAGGATGATGACGTCGCTTTTTTGCGCAGGATGACCAAAGAATGGGTCCGCGCAAACCTTCGTTGCACCTCCGCGCACAATTTCATCTGCCGTGAGAACCCAGACTGTTTCTCCCACGCATAGTCCCAGCAGCGGGATCATCAATTGTGGCTTGCGCGGCATGCGCCAGTCTTCCACTGCCGGGCAGTTCGACCAGGGATTAAAAACGGTACTGAAACCGTAGAGTCCGCGCACATCAAGATCGATGCAGCCTGTGCTGATTCCTCCCAGCGGCATTCCACAGCACGGAGGATTCGAACCGCGAAAGATCGCCCCGCTCACTGGTTCCCTAAAGCCGTCCGCGGCAAATTGTCCCCAGGTTCTCTCGTGTGCCTGGTTTTCAAACAACCTCGACGGTCGTGGCCCGACGGAGTCAGCCACTGACCAAAAGGTAAAAGTAGTAGGCAAGGACGCCGTCAGCCCGCCGAGCAGGAATCCATCACCGCATGCTCTCATGAACTTTCTACGTGACCAAAAGGACACCAGCACATCCCTCCAGAAGCGCGTGGCAATCCTAACATTGTTGAGTTAATCGCTCAACTTACAATTTTCGGTTGACTTCTCACGTCTAGCGTAACTACGATATTGCTGTGATCAGGCAGTCTCGAGACGAACTGCCGCCGCTTTGTCTTCGAGTCCAACCATGAGGACAGAAACCCTGCAAGAAATCGCACAGCGGTACGCCAAAGCAGGTTTTTTCTCGCCTGTTCCGATACTAAAGGACGACGAAGTCCGCGAATTCCGGTCTAGGTTTCTTGATTTCTACGCTCGAAAAAAACCACTACTGGCTTCCATTCAACCCCGAGAGCAGTCGTCTCTGCTTTCAGAAACACACACTTCCCTCGATTGGGTGTACAGACTTGTTTCGCATCCGAACGTCCTCAACGTCATCGAGTCAATTCTTGGCCATCACCTTCTCATCTGGGGATCCCGCTGGTTTACCAAAATGCCCGGCGACAAGACATTCGTGAGCTGGCACCAGGATGGAACTTATTGGGGACTTAAACCGCCAAAGGTCACCACGGCATGGATCGCACTGTCTGCCAGCGGACCCCAAAACGGATGCCTACGTGTCCTTCCCGGTAGTCATCTGCATGGGACTTTACCTCAAAATGACACTTACGCTCCAGAAAATGCCTTGTCCCGAGGACAGGAAATCGCGGTCGACGTCGATGAGAGACAAGCCGTTGACCTGATACTTCAACCGGGGGAGATGTCTCTCCATCACATCGGCATAGTCCATGGATCGAAAGTAAACACTTCAGACCAGCCGCGAATCGGGATTGCCGTGCGCTACATCGCGCCAGAGGTAGTACAGACGGGTTCGGAGCTGCCCTATGCGATGCTCGTACGCGGAAAGGATCGCTACAAACACTTTGAGCATCTTCCATCGCCGAAGGACGGCATGAGTGAAGCTGAGGCTGACGCGATCCAGCGCCTGGCAGTCGAAAAAATGCTCACAAGCGTAATGGCACACAGAGAGAACTAAGGCACGGCCTTCAGAAGATGGCTATTGGATTGATTGGAGATCCTGTTCCTCCGGGCACTACAAGCGGGCTTGCCACGAAGAAGAATTCCCACCGTTGCTGTAGCTCCGACTGCCGGCTAAGTGGCTCAAGGTCGCAATTGTCTATGATCGGGACTCCGAGCGAAGCGATTGTGACGAGGTGTATCGGCATTCTTACGCCGGCGACAGGAGAAGGCATTAAATCCGAAGCGAGGTCGCCTACAAGCACGGCAATGTCATGTTTCCTCAGCCAGGGAAGACAGGTTGCGTGAAGACCAGCTGATCCTGATTCGATGTCCCAGCAGCCTTCTGTCGCTTCGCGGAGCCACCGTCCAGTTCGCACGACCAGTGCGTCTCCGCTCTCCACAGTTGTTCCGGTCTTTGCCAGCCATGCGTCAAGATGCTCGGGATAAATGGCATCACGGGACAGAAGATAGTCACGACCAAAGACACGTGGCATGTCCATGAGAATACCCCGCGTGACGATACCATCTTTCATTACCGCGACGGACATTTTTGCGGCCCCTTGTGGGGAAACGGTGTACTTTGAGACGCCGTTGAACATCGCGTCTCCATAAAAAATATGGCAGAGCGCATCCAGATGGGTTTGTGTATAGCCGTGAAACTGGACGCTGAATATATCTGCTGCGCCTTCCGCCTGGGGGGTTTCGCCGGATGCGATCATCGTATGTTCAAAAGGTGCGGAGACGCCAATCCGCTCTTTGATCGCTTCCCGCGACAGTGACACAGTGACTCCTTGTCTCACCAAGGCGGCAGCCGCAGAACGCTTCTGTGGAGTGATCAGGTTTAGCGCACCCAGCTCATCGTCGGCTCCCCATCTACCCCAGTTCGATAAAGACTCAAACAGCTCTGCAATGTCCTGGCGCGCCGCGTCGTTTCGCGGAAAGGCCACCTGCCCTGTACTTTCAGCCGTCACTTCTTCCTCTCATCTTCTGCACTCCCGTCACGCTTTTCTGCGATCGATTGCTGACCATTCACATTCATCTTCAGTTACTCAAGGCTATTTGCCGCCGACGGCGTCGAACAGGAGAAGTTCTGACGATCCTGGCACTACCAGATTTATTGCGAGACCGCGATTCATCAGCTCGAGGCCGCTCACCACAGTTTTGCTGTGCAGGCTGTCAAAGGTTACGTTATAACTCTTTCCCGGATCGAGTCCCTTAGGCTGAAACAGATAACTGTCGGGACCCTTGTACAGCTTGACTAATGTTGCCCAACCCTTGAGCCGATCGGGAGAATCAAATTCCATGGCAAACCAGGGGCTTTCGTCTACCCCATCGTGAGCGTTCACGGGGACATGATGATAGATCCTGCACGTTGGTAAGAGAGGCCGTATGAAGTTCTTATAAAGGTCGGAGTAGTAGTGATATTCGTCCAGTATGGCTGGGTTTAGATCTTTGAGTTCCGGAATTACCGGTGCGATCCACGGAGGTCCCAGTGAATAAGTAACCCGCAGATGCGTATCGAGATGTCCACGATTTTCAGAATGTGCGGGGATGCCAAACGCGGTTGCGAACAGCTCGATTGGAAGGCCTAAGGTTTGCCCACTCAAATTCTGCAATACCTCCGGCATGTCCAACCCATCTGTTGTATATTGCTCATCGAATCTGCTTACAAATCCGAGATCGTTCCGCCCACCACCCGCTGCGGCCTGCTGCAAAATCAGACTCGGAAATTCCCTTTTCACTTCTTCAAAGAGCTTGTAGGTGGCTTCGTAATACCGCCAATAGTCGTTTTCAGAAATACCGCTCCGTATGTGTTGTCCAAGGCCGTAGTCGAAGCCGGGGTTGTAGTCCAGGCGAAAGAGGTCGATTTTGTCGTCGCGGACCATGCTGCGAATCTGCTCGTGGATGAAATCCACCGCTTCTGGATTAGTCATATCAATCAACGCATAAGGCGGTATGAACCAATTGGGATGTTGCTGGTACATGGCGCTATGCGTCCAGTCGCCGCGTCCGCCCTGGACCTCGTTATACAAGCCGAAGAGCATCCCCTGCTTGTGAACGTAGTCGGCGATCGGGCCGAGACCGTGGGGAAAGCGAGACGGAGACGGCGCCCAATCGCCATACGTGTCCCACCATCCCGCGTCAACAATGAAGAGTTCAGCGCCCAGGGAATGCGCCAGATCAATCTGCTGATAGATGTTCCGCTCGTTCATTCCCGAAGTATCGCCGCCAAATTTCGCGATATATCCTTGATCACCCGGAACCGCATACTCAATCAGATAAGCTCGCTTCAGATCGCGTGGCGGTTGAACAGTGCGAATGTGCGTGTGCATCGCTTGGACTGCTTCGTCCAGGTCGCCTTGTATTAGGCCGAGATGAACCGACGGGGTGGTTACACTTTCGCCTGGAGCAACAACGCGCTGCGGCAAGGCCGTGCCACCGGCCCAACCAACACCATCTGACGGGCCGGCTTTAAACGAGAGGCTCGCATATCGCCCTGGTCCATCCTGATTCGATTCAAAGCCGGTGTTTTTTGAGTAAAACCCGATGTCCCAGTTTGCCGACCAGGCGAGATGACAAATAAAGTACTCACCTGCGACCTCATTCCGAACGATGAAGAACGGCGCTCTGAAGCCATGTCCAACCTGCGAACTCAAGCTAGTGAAGCTGTCACTCAATGGCGTCCATTCGAGCCATCCTTCCCACCCATGCGTATTCCGCGTAAATGAGCCGAGAGTAAATACCGGGTCAGCTGCGGGAATTCCCTTCTCATAAAAATAGGGTGTGTTCCACAGACGTCCTGTCCACGGGAAAACAGTCGCAAGTGGCAGCGGCTTCTTCCCTGCATTTTGGATTTCCAGCCATCGCTCGATAACCGGAGTACCGTCCAGGACGGTATGTATTTGCACCTGCACTGCACCATTGGCCCCACTAAGCTCGACCACAAAGTGCCTGGCCCCACCAGGCATCCGCGGTTCTTCGTGAGCCCCGATCCAGCTCCATCCTGATGACAGATCAAAGCCGGAAGCCCGCAATTCGAAGGCGCTCTCTGCTGAAAGTTCATAGGGAACGTTAATCCGGCCACCTGCGCTCCAATACCTGCCTGACCAGACTCCGTTAACAAGGCCTTCGACATACACCGTCCGGTCTGATACGAAGCGAATGTCGTGGGAGCTTGTCGGGAGAACAACGATATCTGTATAGCCTTGAAGAGATGCAAAGCCATTCACGGCTACGAGAATAAATATCAACGAAACGATCCATGACCGAGGCCAGTTCATAATCTCCCTTTCCAACATTCCCCTATACGCAGAAGTGATAAGTGCAAGGCCTTTGGTTCAACGGTTGAATTCGCGATCTGGCTTAGCGGATTCCAATATGCCGTCAATCAGGCCACCTTTGGCACAAGCCTCGTAGATACCCTGACCCTTCAATGCAAGAGGAATCGACCAGAGAACCATCATCTGGTAAAAGTCTGTGCCATGGATCACTTTGCCATCCGCATCCAGAATGTTCGGTAAGTCCCATCCGGCCTTTTCGCGCACAACGATGGACTCCATCATGCGACGGACAACTTCGCTTCCGTCTTGAGAGCGGCCTTCGTAAGCCATCGTCGCGCCAACAGCGATACATTCCCCAGTAAAAATGCCATTTGAGTGAGGGACTCCCGTCAAGTCCGGCTCTCCTCGCCTATTCGACGAGTTCAGTAAACCGGCGGACGTTTTTCTGCCACATAGGTCGAGAATGGTCTGCAACGAACTGTTGATGTGGTCGGATGGATAAATCGAGTCGAGACCGTGAAGCCGAGCACACCATTGCCCAGCGAGCTGGTTGGCGAGCACAGTATCAGAAACACGGCCGGTATTGCGTTCGCAGTAAAGCAAGTAGGCCTTGTCATCCCACAATAATCGCTCCACTATGCCAGATGCGCGCTCTGCCCACTCTTGGCATAGCACCAGAGTCGCCTTATCTCCGTAGGCCTCCGCCATTCGCTGCATTATCTTGACAGAAGCAATCCACAAGCCGGCCACATAAATCGATACACCATACCAAGGCCACGCACCATAGAACTGATTCGGTATCGGATCCGAATCAAGCTCAGGCAAGCCATCTCCATCTTGATCCAGAGATTGCATATATTGCAGCGCACTACGGGCACTCGGATAGAACTCCTGCAATACTCTTTCATCGCGATCACGTTGCCAAAGGCGGTCGATCAACTGTATGTGCACACAGCTGTTCATTGGGTGCAACACCTGATAAACAGGCCGACAGCAAAAATCAGCGTTTTCTCCGATCCCGAGCGGAACCTCTCCCGTAGGCAGCTGAAAATGAACATAGCTTCGCAATAAGGAGCTCATTAGCTCTGGGAAAAAGAAGACCACCGGCAGGCCACCGTACCAGTCGCTCGGATTGCAGACGTGTGGTGTGGTTCTGGGACTTTCCGTCAAGCCAAATAGACCATCGTTCGTGTACCAGCTCTGGCGAGGGATCGAGTCACACGCCCAGAACGCATCTCTCGGTATTGTGTGGAGCACATTGACTAGCTGATCTTTCAGCCACGACGGTAGGCCTTCTTCTTCGTAGATTCGCTGTTGCCAGGCAAGGATCCTGCGTAACCATAATTCACGATTTGCACTTCCGGCCTGTATAATTTCGAGGCAGTCTTTGAACCGGCGGGCATACGCATGCCAATAAGCGTGGGCTTCACTTCCATTCCAGCGCGGCATATACCATGCCAGCAGAAACCGTGCATCCGCATGTGATTGCGAATCAACCGTCACATTTGTTGAAACGGTGCATCCTGCACCGGTGCTGTCAGTCGATCGCTGCGGTACTTGTAGCCACTCCCCTGGTTCTACGTGTCCGCGGCGAGACACTGCGTCGCCGGTGCCGGCAAGAACGTATTCGCCACCCTTCCATCCGACACGAAGCCCGGAATAACCCCTATGCTCATCTCCTCGCGAGTGAAAGAGTTTGAACCACACTCTTCATGAGATGGCCCGGGAAACGTAAGCATGACGGTCACATCCTGCGGCGTGGAAGAAGTATTCCGAACCTCGAACTCGAAGAAGATAATAGGGGTATTTGATGATTGCGCATCTCCTGGGAGGAATGGTGACCACGCCCTCAACCCGACCTTGATTGGCGAATCCAGTTCATATTCAACGTCAGCAATCGGGTAGTGCCCCCAGTAGTGAATGCCGCGACATCCTTTGTCAGATTCAGACACGTCAGTCTGCAGGCAAAATGTGGTACCGCCAATCGTTACGCCCGCAAATGGAAGATGCAGATCGCTGGGCGGTGCAAAGCTATTGAAAATTGATGATCGCCCCAGATGTCCATTTCTCTTAATGTCAATGCAGCCGGTGCCGATTCCTCCTAGTGGCACTCCGGGCTGCGATCCTTCCTCGTGAAAAACTATTCCGCTCACGGGAGAGTGAAATCCGGTCGCCGCAAATTCGGTCCATTGCTGTCCCAGGTTATCTTTTGGAAATAGCACGTGTGCTGCCGTCCTGCTGTATTAACGAGACGCAATTGTGCCCAATCTAATCACGACTGTCAACATTAGTTTATCGGTTGACATAAGTGGTTTTTGCATCATAGAGTGTCATGGTTCATTATTAAGACTGAGAGGTGGCATGCCTATGTGGGGCAGTTCGATTACGTTCGAGGATTATCCCCTTGAGCAGGCCGTCAAGGTAATGGCCGACTTGGGCTTTACCCGCGTTGAGATGTGGAAGCATCATCTGCTCCGCTGCAAAACACCAGAACTGCGCCAGATGTTTGCCGAGTTTGCGGCATCATCTGGCATTATGATGGGCGGGCTGAATGTCGTTGGCGAAGACTACTATCGTCCATTCGGTACTGAGGAAGAATTTGGGCAAACGCTCCGCGGACTGAAGAACGATGTGGACTATGCCCTTTCTCTCGGCACAACAGATGCCCTCATTTGGGAGGGAGTTCGTCCCGTCGGCTTCGATGAAGCATGGTGTAAAGAGAGACTGTTGCCCCGTCTCATCGAACTGTTCAGGCAGGCAATCGCCTATGCCAATCCCAAAGGCGTTCGCTTTCTCGTGGAACCTCACCCTTTTACAGTGGGCATGTCCGATAGCTTCTTAATAGAGCTATATGACTCACTCCCCTCGGGATCATTTGGCATTACATACGACTTTTGCCATTACGGCGTCGGGCGTCCCCACGATTACGTACAAGCAGTTCGGAATCTTGGGCAAAGAATTCGCCATATTCATCTGGCTGACTCTGATCTTCTAAGCTCCGAATTGCATTTTGCGCCAGGTGAAGGACGCATGGACATCAACGCCCTGGTAGACGTCTTCAAAGAGATCAACTACAACGGCACTTTGACACTCGACTTATATGGAAATCCAACACCTATCCGGGCAGCACAGTTCTGCGCTCCGGCGGTGAAAGAGATTTGCGAAACACTTGGCTGTACGGTTGATTGAATTCCCTCATATGACACAATGCTTCCGGTATTTCACGCTGTTGAGTAAACATCATTCACATGTGGAGAGTCCCGTAAAGCAAGCATTTCGGCTTGCGCGACTGCCAGTTGAGCTATTGGAAGGCGCGATGGCGAGCAAGACACATAGTCAACGCCAACCGCCTTAAAGAAGGCGATCGAGGCAGGATCACCGCCGTGCTCTCCGCAGACACCGATTTTGATCTTCGGATTATTCCCTCTCAATTGTCGGATCGCCGTCTCAATTAAAGCGCCCACACCTTCGCGGTCGACCGTCACGAACGGATCCATCGAAAGGATTCCCCGTTCCAGATAATTATTGAGGTATTTGCGTGAGTCATCCCTTGAAAAGCCAAATGTCATCTGCGTCAAATCGTTGGTCCCGAAAGAAACAAAGCTGACCTGATCCGCAAAGGTGCCCGCGCAAACGGCGGCGCGTGGAAGCTCGATCATTGTTCCAAAACCATAAGGAATTCTTTTGCCGGACCTGTCAAATACTTCGGTTGCAATTCTGTCGACGTGCTGCCGCAGATGCCGTACCTCCTCTGCACAGGCGACCAAAGGAATCATGATTTCCGGTGCTGGGGCGAATCCTTCACTTTCGACCTCGATCGCCGCCTGGAGAATCGCCGTGATTTGCATTTCGAGAATTTCTGGATAAGTGACGCTGAGGCGGCAGCCGCGATGGCCCATCATTGGGTTTGCCTCCGCCAAAGCATGTACTCGCATCAATACAGATCTAAGCTCTTCGGCACGCTGATGATCGTTGTGGATCTCGGCGAGCTTCAACTCTTCGTTCAGTTCCTCGACTCTTGGCAGGAATTCATGCAACGGCGGATCAAGCAGCCGAATCGTGACCGGTAATGGAGACATCTCACGGAAAAGGGTCTCGAAATCTTTTTGCTGCATCGGAAGTAGCTTGATCAGTGCTTTTTTCCGGTCATCTGCATTCGATGCCAATATCATTGCGCGCACATGCGGCAACCGCTCGGGCGCAAAGAACATATGCTCAGTCCGGCACAATCCGACTCCTTGCGCTCCCCATTTGCGGGCAATGGTCACATCGAGCGGCGTGTCGGCATCTGCTCTCACGCCAATTGACGTTACTTCGGCAGACCACCCGAGCAGAGTAATTAGGTCATCGTTGCTAACGTCAACGCTTCGCACAGGCAGTTGCCCTGCATAGACGCGTCCAGTCGACCCATCTAGCGAAAGCCAGTCTCCTCTTCTAAGCGTGCTCCCACCAATTTGCAGAATTCCTTTTGCTGCGTCTATGAAAACCTCTTTAGCGCCAGTGATGCAGCTTTTGCCCATGCCTCTCGCGACAACAGCAGCATGGCTCGTGGCTCCGCCCTGGGCGGTAAGAAATCCTACAGCTACCGCCATGCCATGAATGTCGTCGGCAGTCGTTTCGTGGGTCACAAGAACGATGGTTGCCCCCACATCTTCCGCTGCGATCTCAACGGCCTCGTCAGCTGAAAGGGCGATTCTCCCGACCGCCGCTCCGGGAGAGGCAGCCAGTCCCTGAGCAATAGCCTCCGGCGTTCCCTTTGAGAAGTCGAACTGTGGAGAGAGCACCTCCGTTATACTCGAGGCTTTTACTCGCGCCACGGCCTCTTGCCTTGAAATGAGGCCTTCTCTCGCCATTTCTACCGCCAGGCGCACGCCGGCCATGGCGCTGCGTTTCGCCGACCGGGTTTGCAAAAGAAAGAGCTTTCCATTTTCCACGGTGAATTCAAAGTCTTGAGCGTCTCGAAAATGATTTTCAAGCCTTGTGGTGATCGCAACAAGCTCCGCATAAACTTCCGGCATACTCCGCGCAAGTTCAGAAATCTCAACCGGTGTGCGTATTCCGGCCACAATGTCTTCGCCCTGGGCGTTTGCTAAGAACTCCCCAAACAGTTTCTTCTCTCCGGTCGATGGATTCCGCGTGAATCCCACGCCAGTGCCGCTATCTGGGCCGCAGTTTCCAAAGACCATGGCCTGAACGGTAACAGCCGTGCCAGAGTCTTCCGGAATTTGGTTTAGCCGCCGGTAATGTTTTGCTCGCTGGTTCTTCCAGGATCGGAATACGGCCTCGATTGCGATCGAGAGTTGCTCGTTCGGATCTTCCGGAAATAAGATTCCGCTGTCTAGAAGTATTACCTCCTGAAATCTATCAATCGCCTTCCACAGCCCTACTTCGGAGATGTCAGAATCTGCCATAACATCTTCGTGCTGCTCGATCGCTTTGATGATCTGATCGAACTTCGTCTTCGGAACTTGCAGAGCTATGGACCCGAACATTTGTAACAGCCGTCGATAGGAATCGAGTGCAAAGCGCATCGAGCCATGGCGCCTGGCAAGGCCATTAACAGTCCTTCTATTAAGTCCTACATTGAGTACGGTGTCCATCATGCCCGGCATAGAAACGGCTGCGCCTGACCGCACACTGACCAACAAGGGATTCCACGGATCATCGAACTTGCGATTGTGCTCCATCTCAAGCCACTGCAATGCGGTGGACAATTGCTCATCGAGCCCAGGCGGATTCTCGCCATGTTCAAGATAATGACGACACGCTGCGGTTGGTATCGTGAAGCCTGGCGGGACTGGAATCGAAAGAAGGGTCATCTCGGCCAAGCCGGCACCCTTGCCTCCCAACTCGGCACACATCGAGCCGTTGCCGTCTATCATGCGCTCGCTAAAGCGATAGATATAGCTATCATTTCCGGTCATCGTAGACACCTCTTAGTCAGAAGCTGGTTTTCACTCCATCGTCGAAAAGCGCCCATGGGAGCTTCTGAGTAAATCCCGGATAAAGATAGGACTCGGAAAGTGTCAGAAAATGGCAGTGATAGCCCAACTGAACAAGCTTGCCATTCAGGCTTGCGCCATCCGGTCCAACCTGGAAAGGAAAACAAATTCCCAATGGTTTGTTGGGGAAGGATGCTCGAACCACTGAGGCAAAGTGTTGCGCCTCATGAAGATTCACGCTCGCAGTGCGATAACAAATCACATCTGCATATGGCGCGTATACCAGCGCCCGGCTCACCGCAGCGTCGATGCTTCCGCAGTAAACGTGAGAACCATCTATCGACCTCATCCCGGTTAAATGACGGCGGTCTCGCGGGTCATCGTCGGTTGTCAAGACTCGTGCGTCGCACGCGTTTGTACATGCACAGAGCACGAGTTGATTATTCATGCTCTCGGCCACCGTCCTCGCCGCTTCGTACTGGCGGATAGCCTGATTGATCGGTATGAGCGTACCGGACGAACGTCGACCTGCAGGGTGTGAAATCAGCAGACCATTCACCAGGCCAATCGCTGAAGCCCCTGCGTCAGTTAATCGCTGTACTGCCCGCCAGGAGACATGCTCCGTAAGATGGTATGCGTCTCCGCTCACAGTATTAAGCGAAAAGTCTTCGACCAAATGGCCGTTATACGCGAATTGCTCCACGCGGTTCCCTCCCTGTCGCAAACATAGGTCGTGGAATCGCTTCTCATCAAGGAACAAGAGGCCAAGGCGGACGTGGTCCGTTTTGGCCTGCTGCTCGCGTTCATAAAGGCAAACGCGTAATACAACAAAATGGTATACACGATACGGAGAGAACTCGCCCGTTTCGGACTACACATCATTACAATGAAGGCCTCGATGTCACTTTCGAAAACACTGTTGCAGAAACTGGATGATGCCCTTCTTGCGAGACAAATCCGGGAAGGATTCTGCTTACTGGACCGCGTTGCGCGGGAGCTAATGCGCCTTCATCCACGCGACCCGCACGCCGCAGCCTACCTGCTGAATCTTGCACAGTGGGTAGATCTGGGCTATCGCGACCATCATTTCATCGAGCAATTACTGGCCCGATTTTCTAACGTGCGCCATGCCAACATGAAGTTAACCGATTTTGTTCAGTTTCGGATGTCTGAAGCGTTCCTGGCTTTTGCTACGGAAGATGTCGACAAGGCTATTTCGATATTGGCAGGCATCCTTGCTTTAGAGCATGAGATCGCTCGGCCCCGGTTGATCTTCGTGACGCATTTCTGGAAGGGGCGTGCTCATCGAAAAAAGGGTGAGTACGGGCTGGCAGTGCAGCATATTCTCGCAGCCAAGGAATCAGCGCTGAAGCTGCAAGCACCAAAATTAGCCGCGGTTGTGCAAATCCATGAGAGTTGGCTGCTTTTTCAACGCGGAGAACGGACAAAGGCGTTCGATCTCTTGAAGGAGGCTGAGACGGAGCTTAAGCCGATTGGTCACTCGCTCTCTCTCGGCAATATTGAATCGGCGCGTGGACGATTCGTGCGCCGCTCCGGCGAGTACGCGAAAGCACTCGAGCATTTCGATCGCGCAATAGCCATTTATTCAAAGCACTTCCCACGACACCCGAATCTGGCTCGGGCATTTGTAAACGCGGCTTATGTTAAGCGTCTTATTGCCCTGGACCTGGTTCACAAGATCACGCAGGGACGTGCTCGTGGCGTTCAGCATGACAAGTATCTCAGCATATGTCAGGAAGCGCTTACGCTTTTGAAGCAAGCTGAAGAGATCTATGTCCTTCAGAAGCATCAGAGCGGGATCGGCGCTGTGCTGGTCAATGCCGGACATCTCCATCTGGACAGGGGCGATATCGACCGCGCGTCTCAAGAAGCAATTAAAGCTTTTCAGGTTGGAGAGAAAAAACAGGATCACATCTTGATGTCGCGTGCCCGAATCCTTCAGGCGAACATCAAAAATCTCATGGTGGAAGAACAAGTCGGCGAGGTCGATGATTTAGCAAACCATGCAAGCATGGCGCGACGATATTCCGATGAAGCCGTTGCCCTTGCGCAGCAGACACAGAACAAGAGGCTGCTGGCCGGCGCCTATATCGCCTGCGGATTGACCTCAGCCAATGAGTTTTACGAAGAATGGGACGTCGCGAAACACTTCGCCTCTCTGGCAGGTGAGCTTCTCAGTCCCGATGATCGCGACCACTTATCAAAGGAGATTCTTGCCCTCAAATCGCGAATTCTCCGAGCCACTGGTATAGACCAGACATTGCGTTTGTGGTCGGATGGGTTAACCGGGGACAAAACCTTCCAGCAGGTCACTGAGGAGTTCGCAGAAATCGTCATCCCAAAGGTCTGGATACGAGAAGACCGCAAGGTTTCAAGGGTAGCCAAGAAGCTATCTATCTCTCCGAAAAAGGTCCGGCGCATCCTGCGAAACGTCCAACTGCAGCATTGACAATAAGCAAATCGCTTACCTTGCGATGCCGCCGTTGGGCCATTCCTACCTGTGAGGCGATGGACACAAATTTGCGGATCTGGGGCGCTAGGTCTTTGGCCGCAGAACACAAGGCCTGGCTTTCGGCTCGCACAGATTACCCCGTAGGCTTATAAATTCAATTGGCTTCCTCGGCGGGATTCGAACCCGCGTTCACGCGGTGAAAGGGTCTTAATTCCCGGTAACTGCTTGACAATAGAGGCCACGGATGAGTAGTGCGGCTTTCTGTAGATCTCACCTGCACTGGACCGGTGGAGAAAAGCGCCTGAATCGTGACACGCTCATGAAGTCAAAAGGCATGAACTCCGACGATGAGAACTATCCACGGGAAGAATTGGTTGCCGAGCTTGGAAGCATGAAGCATGATGCTTGGCGCAGAGACCGGCATCCCGCACGACCTCTTCGCAGCATGCAGCTTATGTCCAAAGCTGGATTAACGCTCTGAAGAATGACAAGAATGAGATATTCCGCGCAGCCAGCGCCTCCTCAAAGGCCTGCGATTTCATTCTCCAGAAAGACCGCGCTATCGAAACACCAGAAGTGGAAACGTCCCATGCAGCCGCAGTATCAGCATCCAGACAATCAGCAGTCCGAGCGCTCTGAGCGGCAGGGGGTCCGTAACTCCTGCATCTCGCTTGGCGTCTCTTTGAGAGCCGATTCCGCTCCGCCTGGCTCGTGACTGTAGTGCAGTACAACGTCGGCTCCCTGGAGCGCAAACTCAAGGGCGATCTCCCTGCCGATCCCG
>Ga0210393_10002706_pt1 | contig 14436 bp, 11 predicted proteins | sample IncBWC27OmetaG_FD_160068 | JGI IMG/M metagenome (GOLD analysis project Ga0210393, IMG submission 160068) | Forest soil microbial communities from Barre Woods Harvard Forest LTER site, Petersham, Massachusetts, United States - Inc-BW-C-27-O ... | reverse complement strand
TATTCAGATCCGCCTGTGCGACGGCCGGCTCGATATAGCCGGCGATATGGTCGCTCATCCTTGCGTACATCAAGCCGACTTCGGCATCGAGGTCCCAACCGGCAGCCGTCCCCCTGACATCGGCAAACAAGCGGTAAGTGGTCGTCTCAACGGTGGTCACCAGCGGCCCAATATCCGGAAAGCTATAGACCAAATTGGCCGCGGTGCCGAACGGATTCTGCGGAGAATTGGCCGGCAGCGACAGCACCGGATATACGATGAGGTTCGGCCCGACGCCGGGGCCGAAGCCAATGTTCTGGATCGAGCCGCTTTCCTGACCCGTTTGACTGAATGCATGGCCGAACGGGGGGGTTTGGGGCGCAAGCTGCTCGGCTTTGCTGTCGAACAGGGATGCGGTAAAGCTCATTGTCCAATCGTTGGCGAGCGCCTTTGTCATCTTGGTCAGAAAGTTCGTCTGCTCCGTGGGGGGTTGTATCTGACCGGGGAACGAAAACTCGCATTGGCCGGCCGCTTGGGCAGTCTCGCTATCGCAGCCCGGCTGCGGGCCCTGCTTCAGGAACACTCTCCCCGGCAAACCATTCGGATACACGCCGGCAGCGTTCGGCGTCGTGGGATTGATGAGGTATCCCTGGATGCTGTCCGGATAGACAAAGGAAGCCGCCGTGGGTGAGCCCGGCGTCGAGTTCAATCCCCCCGGCAGACCGCTCCAGTTGAGGTTCGCCCAGGGACCATTGCGATTGGAACCGAGGATCTCTTCCTGACGATGCCAGTCCAGGGTCGCGTAAATGTTGTAGCCGTCGTTCTGCAGATCGCCCCAGCCAAGAATTGCCGCCACATGCATGGTGTGGCCATCGTTGTGCTGAGTCGAACCGGCCTCGGCCGTGAACTGGGAACCGACGAAGGTCTTTTTCAATTTGATGTTGACCACACCGGCAATGGCGTCGGCGCCGTACAGCGCCGAGGCGCCATCTTTGAGTACCTCGACGCTGTCGATCGCATTGAACGGAATCGCAGTGACGTCGACGAAACTGCGCTGGCCGTCGTCGCTCAGCGGATAGGCCACCATGCGTTCGCTATCGATCAGGGTAAGCGTGCCGCCCACCGTCAAACCGCGCAGCGCGATGCCGGACGCACCGGCGGCAAAGGCCTCGGTGAATCCTTGATTCAACGTACCCTGACCATTGGCCGCGAGGTTGCGCAAAACGTCGGAAACGTTCGTATAACCGCTGTTCAGGAGATCAGCGGCACTGATGACCTGCACCGGGCTGGGCGTCTCCGAATCGGTGCGCTTGATCAGCGATCCGGTGACGACGATTTCCTGCAGCTCGGGTCCCTGAGACGACTTGGGTTGCGCCTCTTGTGCGCTGACAGGCCGGCTCAGCAAGGCGGTCGCTATCGCGAGCGCCGCTATAATGCCTCGAAGCACGCGGTGCATGAGCTTCCCCATTCTCATTTTAGTTTCCCTCGAAGTGGTGGACGATAGCGGTCCGCCAACTGACGAGGATGACAATGGTACGAATGCCCTCGGATGCGTGACGAAGGGTGTCGAAGGAGGGACGAAAAACCGCCGTACTATCGTAAGGTACGCGCTCAAGGAAACGTCAATGCGAGAATTATCCTCGGCGATCGGTTTGTCGTTTGTGTTGGCTCTTGGATGTGCGCGCGGCCAGGATTTGAAGGCTGCGCAAGCGTGTACCCGGTTGGTCGACGACGCTTCGCGGCTGTCCTGCTACGACGCGGCATTTGGCGTTTCCAAGCCGCCGACCGCGGAGCAGTCCGGCGCAGGCAAGACGGAGCTCCAGGCAAGATTTGGCGATAGTGGCCGGCTGCATCCCGATTCTCAAGCGGACCTGCCGAAAAGCCTGACCGCGCACGTGCAGCAAGTAACGCCACTCGCTTATGGACTGTACCGATTGACATTGGAAAACGGTCAGGTCTGGCGCACGACTCAGGGAGATTCGGCGCTCGAATTCAAAGCGAATGACATGGTGACCATTTCGCGGAGGGTGATGCGCGGCTACGAGATATCTTTGACGGGGCGCAACGCCAGCGTCAACGCCACGCGAATAAAATGACCCGCCCGGTGTGACGCGGAGTTTCCGCCGCGCCTCGATCTCGATCGGGCTAGTTGCTGCACTGAGTCCCCACGCAGTTCGCGGGACCCGATCTAATCAGCAGCCGTTTGGATTGCTCGGTTTCGCGTTTCAATTCCTGAATCTGCTCCGCGGTCCTGCACACCGTGCTGGCAAACTTCGTCCCGGTGACGGTTTGCGTTTGGCAGTAGAGAATCTCGCCTTGACGCCTCACCACCCGATAGCCTTCTTTGACCAGGGCGGGATCGGCGGCGCCACCGGCGGGTGCGTTGGTCGCCGACGCTGTCCCGGTTGCTGTTGCGGCGGTCGTCGATGTCGACGCGCTTGCGGCGGCTGGTGCTTCTGCCAGGGCTGCGGGCCTTGAGTTCCGCGACTGATTTGCGCATGCCACTGCGAGCGACGCACAGACGACGAGAACAAGAGACAAAGCGGCCCCGAAGGGCCGCTTTGAGTTGCGTACTATTTGTTTGCCGCGTTTCAGAACTTCGCCGTAAAGGCTATGAATAGCTGGCGACCGAACAGATCATAGGCACCGTAGGTGTTGGCCGAACCGCCGGACACTATGTCGGCCTCTATGACCGGCGGATCCTTGTCGAGAACGTTGTTCGCCCCGGCCCGAATCTGCAGGACCTTGTTGACATCCCAGGTGGCCTCGAGATCGATGTAGTTGTAGCCCGGGATTCGATAGTTGACGTAATCGAATCCACCAAAGACTTGGTTCGACAAAGCGGGCTGCTGGCTGTCATTGTCCTGCGTCACCGCCCCGATGAAGCGCCAGGTGAGTGACGCCGACACATTCCACGCAGTCTCCCAGGTGGTGCGCAAGGTATGACGCCAGCGCGGACTGATGGTTTGGCAGATGGCGCCGAACAGGCCGACACAGTCATAGGTGGCGCCTCCCGGAATCGGCGTAGTCTCATTGTGCAGCATCATGGCGCCGTTCAATGCCCACGCAATATCACCAAACCCCGGCGGCAGATCCAGCTTGTAGTTGGTCACGACGTCGACGCCGCTGTAGACCGCGGTGCCCAGATTGTAATTTTTCTGAATGATATAGCCGCCACCCGCGTTGCTGTTACCGGTCAAGCTGCCCGTGGTCGGTTGGCGCACGATTTGGCTGCAATAGGCGGGGTTGTCGGTGAAGGCACAGGTGGAGACGATGGAGGATATCGGAATCACTCCCACTTCATCCTTGATCTGGATGTGGAAGTAATCGATGCTGCCGGTGAGATGCGGGATCTGGCTGGGTGCGAAGTTCAAACCGACGGTGTAGGTATCGGCCTGCTCCGGCTTGAGATTGGGATTACCGCTGGTCTGCTCCGATAGCTGAGAGGCCACGCCCTGCGGGATGGTGTTGGTGGTGCCACCATTGCCATACTGTGCGGCGGTTACCCCGGTGTTCTTGCATTGAGCGAACGAGTAGCTGGCGGGTACCAGCACACCGCCTTGGAAGGTGGGTGCGCAGGGATCGGCTTCGACCGTCGTTGTCGCGACGATGGGCGGGATGTAGGACTCGGCCACCGACGGCGCTCGGATGGCCCGATCGTAGGAGGCACGGATCCTGTAATCCGCAATGGGCGCGTACTGCACCTCGAACTTGTAGGTATTGGTGCCGCCGACCGTCGTGTAGTTTGAATGCCGATAGCCGGTATCGACCACGAGTTCCTTGACGCCAGACTTATCCTGCGCGAGGGGCGCCCGCAGCTCGAGGAATTGTTCGGACACGCTGATCGAGTTGTTGATGGGTGCCACGGCACCGCCGAAGCCCGACAGCAGTCCACTCTCCTCCGCGCCATCCGGCTGCAGATACTCTTGGTCCGTGCGATGCTCGGCACCGACGTTCACACCCAGGCCCTCGGTGGCCCAGGGAGAGGTGACGCCATAATTGCCCAGCTTGCCGGTGATGTCGGCGTGCAGAGTTTTCAACGTCGATGCACCCTGCGCGGTGCCGAGTTCGTACAGATAGGCAAGCTGGGCCGGAGTCACCCCGCCGTCGGACCAGATATTGTAGGGCACACATCCCTGGGTGCCGGCGCTGATGCACTTGGGGTTGGCCGCGGTGCCGGTCACCAGCAGTGCATTCGTGACGGCTTGAAAATTCAAGTATCCCTGGTTGGAGTCGGTGAATTTCGTGTAGAAGTACTGCCCGTAGGCATCATAGCTCCAGGCATCCGCGAAATCGCCCTTGGTGCCGACCACGGCACGATAATTGGTGTGCTCGAAGTCGGTTGAACGGCCGCCGCCCTCGACATTACGGCGCCCAATTTCGATCTGCGCGAGGGCCGATCCGGGGTTGGCCTTGTCGGCCGCAATCTGTGCCGGGGTGCAGAGGATGCCCGACTCCTGTGCGCTCAACAGCGGATTGCTGCAATTCGTGAAGTAATCGCCGGCACCCGTGGGGTCGAGCGGATTGGCATCCTTGAACAGCGCCGCCGGTGCCACCACCTGGTGCGTCTTGTCATCCATGAAGAAGAACTGCATGTAGGGCTGGAAGGCTTGGGCTATCTCGTCATGCGCCATGAAGGCGGCGTTGTAACGGTCGTCTTCCCGGCTCAGGTCAATATAGGGCTGGGAATTGAAGGCGGCCGGAGGATTGGTGGTCTGCGTCCCCCAAGGGACGAAGCCATTTCCCGCCACGCCGTACGTAGTACCGGCGTTGGGACCCGTCGCAGGTTTGAACCAGTTCGAATTCGACGAGCCGATGCAGGAGACGCTCGTGACTTGGTTGAGAGCGTTTTGGTTCGGTGCCAATTCACAGGACCCGAAGTCACGAGTGCTGCTATAGACCGGATCCGCGTGACGGTAGCTCAGGTAAGCCGTGACATTGCCCTGTCCGTCGGCGAAATTCGTGCCCATGAGCATGCTAAAGGTTTTGTTGTGCCCGTCCTTGACACTGCCCGTCGGCGCGTTTACGCCAAACTGCTGCGCCAGGTTTTGTACGTAGGCGTCGTGGTTGTTGTGGTCGTTCTCGCCCATCTGACCATCCACCTCGAAGCCTTGGAAATTCTTCTTCATGATGAAGTTGACCACGCCGGCGATGGCATCCGAACCGTAGGCCGCGGACGCGCCGCCCGTGACCACTTCGACGCGCTCCACCAGGCCGACGGGAATTTGGTCAAGATCCGGTGCGGGCTCGGCGATGGCGGTGTTGGGTGAACCCACGCCGAGCCGAACGCCGTCGATGAGCACCAGGGTGCGAGCGGGACCCAAGCCGCGCAAGTCGGCCGTGGCCACGCCGCCGGCGGTTGTCAGGCCGGAGGTGTTGTTGCCCAAATCCTGACCCAGATCGTTGCTGAAGATCTGCGGCAGCTGGTTGATGAGATCGGTGATATCGGTTTTGCCCGATACCTTGATCGATTGTGAGGAGATGGCCAGGATGGGGCTGGTGCTCACCTCATTGGGAGCGGCGATCCGCGATCCGGTAACGACCACCTCTTCCAAGGCAGGTTCCGTCTGATCTGTGGTTACCTTGGGCGGCGCCTGCTGCGCCATGGCAGGCGTTTCTATGGCGGCAATGCATACACACGCCGACAAGACCACTGCGAATCCCTTTGCAAACGTTCTAACGCTAAGCAGCTTCCCCATTCTCATTTTGTGCTCCCGAAATGATCCATTCGTGTCGGCGCGCTTGCACCTGCAAAACACTCGTTGTGGTGTCACAACACACAAAGCACACGGACGCCGCCCTGATGCGGTAGACAATAGCCGGCTGCAAAGTGACGAGTACTGAAATGGGATGACGGGTGCCGGAAGCGTGATGAACGTTGCTGATTTAAGGACGAACGCGCGAGTACCGGCAGCACCGTCCACCAGATCGCGATTCGTCGCCATCGGGAACGTGTTTCCATGCGTCTCCGCCTGCACAGGCGGATTGCGCAAACGCAACGAAACGATGAGATTGACAGCTCGGGGATCTTGGCTAATACTTTCCGATATGGTGAACAGTCAGGGTACGCCGCGGTAATGCAAGGGAGGAATGAGTCATGCGAAGGAGAACAATATCGCGCCGCATGGTGCTCGAGGCAGGTGCCTGCACGCTGGCCGCAGCGGCGGGCACCTCGTTAGCAGCGCAGGCGCACGCGGAGGCAGGAGTGGGTCCGCACAACGAAGACGTTATCCGCAAATACTATGCGGCGTGGGAAAAAAGGGACTGGCACCCGATGGACATCCTGCTGGCGGACAACTTCACATTCACGAGTGCAAACAACGACGACCACATCGATAAGGGCGCTTTCAAAGCGCGATGCTGGGAGACGCAGATCGATTTTATCGAGCGGTTCGATCTGGAGCGGGTGATTGGAAGCGGCAACGAGGCGTTCGTGATGTACGTCTGTCGGACCAAGAACGGCAAGACATTTCGCAACGTGGAGTATTTCCGGCTTAGAGACAGCAAGGTGGACGCCATCGAATGCTACTTCGGTGCGCAATCCAGCTTTCCATCGGCAATTAGCACCGGGCAGAGGTGACGCCGTGGTAGTCCACGCTTCAACAACGCGGAATTGGTATTGAGCTTGGTGCCCTACCGCTAGTCACGTCCGAGAACACACGTGAAAGTATTGATAGTAGATGACCAAGCCCATGCGCGCGACAGCCTGATTGGGCTCTGTGAGGGCAGGGACGACATACAAGTGGTCGGCGAGGCCGCCTGCGGCAGGGCGGCGATAGATGCGGCGGGCGAGCTAAACCCGGACATCATGCTCCTGGATGTGGAGTTGCCGGATATGTCCGGCTTCGAGCTATTGCGGGCGGTGGCGGCGGGCAGCCGCCCTTTAGGCATCATGGTTTCGAACTGTGCTGATCATGCAAATAGGGCATTCGATGAGGGCGCATTTGACTACTTCGTGATGCCGGTGGCTGCAAAGCGATTCAACCGAACGATGACTCGGGCCCGCAGTCGACTCACTTACGAGTTACCCGGGTTCGGTCCACGGCTCTTGGTGGGCGAGCGACAAAGGAGGCTGTATCCGCTCGATCCGAAGTCAATCGACTACATCGAGGCGGACGGCAATTACGTAACGCTGCGCGCCGGCAAGATGGAATACCTCAGCCGCGATTCGATCAAGCGTCTGTCGATGCAGCTGGCGGAATTTGGCTTTATTCGCATCGGGCGGTCATTGCTGGTGAATGCCGCCGCAGTGTCGTATGCCGAAGTGGCGGGTCACGGAACATTTGCCCTGACTCTAGTCTCCGGCGTTTGCCTGCATTCGAGCGCTGCCTATCGCAATTCGATTCTGCGCATCATCCCACTGCCGGCCTTGTCGAAGCGTTACGGGGGCACCGCGCCGTAGACGACCGTCGCATCCATCTCACAAATGGACGGGCTCGTCACGATGGCGGCGCGAATCATCCCAAAGTCGTCATGCCGGCTTGCGGCGCTGCTAGTTTTGAGGGATGAGATTGGCTGATCGTATCGCGCAATGTCGAACGCCGTTCATCGTCGAGAATCCGAAGGACGGATCTGTCACGCACTTAAACAATGCGGCCACGTTCGCCAATGAAATCAACAGCTGTGCGACGCGATACGTACTGAGCGACGAGCTGACGAGTTTGTGCACAGCACTGGCCTATTCCAAAGGCGCGAGCACACTCGCCTGTGCAGACCTCCTGCACGTGCCGGCAGAGCGCGTATGGGTCGAATGGACTGAAGCTCCCTGGCGGAACGAGCTCGTCCGTTACGGTTTCAAAAGTCCGGTCGACTCGCCCACCTCGGGCCGGCGGGGCGTGCTCATCCAATCCACTCCCCAAGGACGCGACGGCCTATTGAGAACATTCTGGACATGCGGCGACTCGGAATCGCAAGTACTGTCCAGTAGTATGGAAGCTTATTTCGATTTTGATACACGAGAAGGCGAGGATCCGGAGGTCTTCGACCGGCAGCAACGATCTACAATCGGCGTGTGGGATCATGCTGCCGGGGACGCGGATATCTTGAGACGCTGCTTTCGATTCCGTTTCGAGCGTTCCTGGCAGAACTACTACGAGAGGGGACAGTTGACGTCCGTACAAGCCGCTGCCGTTGCTCATCACGCACTGGGTACGATAGCCATCGACATACCTGTATTGCTGGCCTTCTTTTTGCTTCTCTCCACTCGGCCAGGTCTGCCGCGTCGCCCTCTGATGCTCGAGCGCCTCAACAGGGCACGGGCAAGGTCCGGAAAAGCGGCGCTGCTGGAACAAATCGAAGTCTTTGCCCCTCTTTTGCCGGAGTACAGGTCCGGCGCGAGCAGCGGTTCAGAAACATCTCGGCGATTGCGCAGGCTTCATCACGTGCGCGGCCATCTAGTGCGACGTGGCAGTAAACTCTTCTGGCGGGTACCGCACCTGCGCGGCAGTGCGCGGGCCGGATCCGTTCGGACCCGCACGGTCACTTGGCTCTTCGATCCATCGATTTCCTCATCGCGCGTCAGCGCCACTTCAGAGCATTCAGCAGCTCATATGTCTTGAGCGGCACCTCGCGCATTTGAAACCGCTTTTCTCCAATCGCAGTTGACATTCGCTCGCGCTGCTAATACTTTCCAATTACGGAAACCATTCATGCGGAGTTCTCGTGCATAGAAGCAGACGACCGACGATCAGACCGGGAATGTGCTCACTGGTATTGCTGCTCGGCGCCATCGGGCCCGCCTGGGGCGACGATGCGAAGCCCGACTATCCAGCCATGGCGCCCATTGAAAAGTACCGTATTGCAAGCGCTGCCGAAGAGATTGCGCTCGCGCGCAGCGCCGCGCCGGCGTCGATTTCCGGCGATGCGGACGTTCTCACGTTGGGCGAGCATGGTTACGAGACGGCGGTGAAAGGGAAGAACGGCTTCGTTTGCATGGTCTGGCGCTCGTGGACGGCCGAATTCGACAACGCCGAGTTCTGGAATCCCAAGCTGCGCGGACCCATATGCCTCAACCCCGCCGCCGCGCGCACCGTCCTTCCGACCTTTCTCGAACGAACCGAGTGGGTTCTCACCGGCGTTTCAAAACCCCGCATGATTGAACGCACCCGGGCTGAAATCGCCTCGCACACCTTCAAGGCGCCGGAGCCCGGCGCAATTTCCTTCATGATGTCCAAGCAGCAATACCTGGCTGACGCCGGCGGGCATTGGCACCCGCATCTCATGTTCTTCGTTGCACGCACCGATGGCGCAGCCTGGGGAGCAGATCGGGTCGGTTCCCCGATATTTGCCTCGCAGAGCAATCCCGAGCCAGTCACGACATTCATCATTCCGGTGCCGAAGTGGTCCGATGGATCACCCGCGGCGATGGAGACGCACTAGCGCCCGGCGCCCGGCCGCGGGTCAGTTGGCCGCGGGTTTCGAGGCGTCCAGCAATTGCGCCAGGTACTGCTGCCAGAGGGCGGGCCAGCTGTGCGTGCCGTGCCCATGAGTTTGGTCGGTGGCCGGCAGTAGTACGAAATGCCCGTTCTTGACGAGCTTGATCTCGCGTTCCGCGATTCCGAGCTCGGGCGGGTTGATGAAATCATCCGCCGAATTGATCTGCATCAACGGGACCTTGATCTTGTCCAGCCCGGATGAGGGATCGTAGTCGCGGGACGCGGCCACTTGGTAGAGCAGATCGTTCGCGTCCAACTCGTCGAGCTCGCGCTGCATGAATGTGTCCACGAATTGATCGGCGGCGTCGCGGGTCGGCAGCGCGATCTGCATTGGTATCGGAGCGCTCCCGGCGATCGACAAGAGGCCGGCCGCGGTGCGCAGCGCGCCCAAGGGTTCAGTCTTGTATTCGCCTTGCTGCCATTCCGGATCCTTGCGTATCGCCTGGATGAGCAGATCGCGCCACACGCGGTTACGGCCGGCAATCTGCACCGGCAGGCAGGCGAGCGGCATCAAGGCATCCATGTAGTCTGGATAGGCTTCCCCCCACATGAAGGTGTGCATGCACCCCATGGAGGTTCCCATCACCAAACGCAGGTGATCCACCTGCAGTCCCAGCAGCAGCAGGGAGTGCTGCGCAGCGACCATGTCCGCGTAGGTGTATTGCGGAAACTGCGCGTGCAGGCCGTCGCTGGGTCTGCTGGATTTTCCGTGTCCGATCCCGTCGGGCAGGATGACGAAGTATTTGTTCGTATCGAGAAGCTGACCCTTCCCGAACAACACGCCGGCGAAATGCTCGCTGAGCAGGTTGTGGCCGGAGCCGCCGGTGCCGTGCAGGATGAGCACCGCGTTGTCGACCTTGCCGCGCGAGTCGCGGTGCGGATTGCCTATCGTTATGAAGTGCAGCCGCAATTCAGGCAGCGATTCGCCCGACGCGAAGTGAAAGTTGCGGATGACGAAGTCGCTTTCGGAGGGGCGCGCGCCGCTCGAGGGCGAGTCCGCGCGGGCCGTGAGCAGAAGCAGCGGCAGTGCCGCCAGCAGGCTGACCGATAGAATTCGCCGCAGATGCATCGATACCCCCTTCGCCGTCATTGTGCGTCGAGATACTGCCCATCAATACCGCGACTTTGCCCGCTCAGCAAGTACAAGAAGGCACCGCTCACCGACGCCGGTGTCGGTACCGTGTTCGGATCCTCGGCCGGATAGGCGGCGGCACGCATCGGTGTGCGCATGCGTCCCGGGTTCACGCTGTTCACCCGGATATTGGGTTCGCCCTCGAGTTCCTGGGACAGCATGGTGCGCACGGACTCCAGTCCGGACTTGGCGACGGCATAGGCGCCCCAAAATGGCCGCGGATTGCCGACGACACCGCTGCTGACGAAGATCACGGAAGCGTCGGCGGATTTGCGCAGAGCGGGCAGCAACACCTGCGTCAAGATGAACGGCGCGGTCAGGTTCACGTGCAGGACCCTGCACCAGGTCGGCACGTCGTACTGCTCGAGCGGCGTACGGTCTCCCAGCAGCGCGGCCGCATGGACGAGACCGTCGAGGCGACCGAACTCATCGCCGATGGTGGCCGCCAGACTGTCATAGTCCGCGGCCGTCGCGGCGGCGAGATCCAGCATCGCGATCGCGGGTTGGGGAGCGCCCATCTTTTCAATCTCGTCGTACACGCACTCCAACTTGGCGGCGTGGCGGCCGCACAGAATGACGCTCGCGCCGGCTTTGGCGCATTCGCGGGCGAGCGCCGATCCCAGGCCGCCGCCGGCACCGGTGATCAGGATGACTCGTCCGGCCAGCAGGCCGGGATCGGCTTTGAATTGTTTGGGGATCAAGCAGAAGCTCCCTTACGATTGGCGCGCCGCGCCGTCGTCCAGGCGAGCAGCATATCCTTTAATCGATGCCGGCCGAGCGGCCGCTCCTCGCCCAATTGCCTGCGGCCGAGCGCCGCCAGGACCAACAGGTGGCGCTGCCGGGCGCGCTGCTCCCGCGGCAACGCCTGCGCGGCCATGTCGAAGTAGCCGGCGGCCCGGGCATGCAATCGGCCGAGGTAGTCGAGAAGATGCGGTGGCGGCACCGCCGCAGCGAGATCGTCGTTGTCCACGCCCGCCGCCAGAAGCTCATCGACCGCAAAGGGCACCCGCCCGGCGCGCGCTTCGCGCCGGTAATCGCGGATTGACCTGGACAATACTTCGGCTGCGGCGATTGCTCCGGTACAACGCCGCAGAGCCGTCTCGTCGGGAACCTCGCCGGCAAGCCGGGATGCGAGCGCCAAGGGATGACCCCACAAAGCATCCGATTGCGGCTCGAGATCGGCGCCGCGTTCCAAGGGCACGCCATAGAGGTGCTCCGCGGCGGCGCCGACCGCGGTCAGCAGCGGCGCGAAGTCGACCAAGACGGCGCGCGGCAATGCGGCAAGATATGCGCTGATCGGATGCAGGGCGCGGCCTGCGATGAGGCGTTCCATCTCCTCGCGCCACCAGTTGAGTTTCAGGCGCGCCGCGCTTACCTCGGTCGCAGGGTCCATCAGCGCCTGCCATTCCGCGCCGAGGGCGAAGATGCCGAGCAGCGGTGCGCGCGATTCCGCAGCGGCAAAGAACCAGCTCCAGTAACGCGCAGTGCCGGGCGACAGCGCGCGGGTCTGATAGATCGCATCAAGGGATTTCAGGATCGGCCTCTTCCGCCCCGTCGGCATCGGCGCCTGCGTCGCGTGGGATGCGGGTCAAACTCGCCACCGGTTCGATGGGTTCGATATCGCGATTGACGCGAAGTCCAAGTTCCGGAAAGCGGCGGGCGGCGGGCAGCACCTGCTGTTCCAAAGAACCCACGGCCTTGTTGAAGGAATCAACACTGCCGCCGAGGGATTTTCCCAACCTGCCCAGATGCTCGCCGAACACCGCCAGCCGCTTGTAGAGATCTTCGCCGAGACGGCGAATCTCCGCGGCGTTCTCGGCCAGAATCGTCTGCTTCCAGCCGTACGAGACGGCCTTCAACAGGGCGACCAGGCTGGTCGGAGTCGCGACCATCACGTTCTGCCGCAGCGCCTCGTCGATCAATCCCGGATTCTCCTGCAGCGCCGCCGACAAGAACTGATCGCCGGGCAGGAACAGCACGACGAAGTCCGGACTGCGTTCGAACTGCGCCCAGTACTGTTTCGAGGACAGTTCGCGAATCCGCGCGCCGACTATCTGCGCGTGGCGGCGCAGTTGCGCGCTGCGCTCCTCGTCGCTCTGAGCTTCGACCGCCGCCAGGTAGGCGTCGAGCGGTGTCTTCACGTCGACCACGATGTCGCGCTGTTCAGGCATGTGCACCACCATGTCAGGCCGGACGGCGCCGGTGTCGGTGCTGCGGTGCTGCTGCTCCGTGAAATCCACCCGCGAAGTCATCCCGGACAGCTCCACCAGCCGGCGCAGAGTGATCTCGCCCCATTGGCCGCGCACGTCCGGCCGGCGCAGGGCGGTGACCAGGTTGCGCGTCTCGCGCGACAAAAGGCTTTGGCCGCCTGCGAGAACCTCCATTTGAGACTTGATGGTGGCGAAGGCATCGATGCGATCGCGCTCGATGGCCTGAATCTGCGCCTCGGTCTTGGCCAACGCCTCGCGAATGGGTGAAACCAGCGACTCGATCGCCGTCTCGCGTTCCTTGAGCGCCTGCGAGGCATCCGATTGCTGGTGAGCGAGGTGTTGACGCGCCAGCTGCAGGAAGGTCTCACTGTTGCTTTGCAGAGTATCGCGCGCGAGCTGGCCGAACACCGCCTGCACTTGCTCGCGCGCCCGCGTCAACGCCAGTTCGCGTTCGCCGCTCAGCGATTCCTCGGACTTGAGCCTGGAGCGCAGCAGTTCGGTCTCGATCGCGGATGTCCGTTCGCGGCGGCTGCGCCAAACCAGCACGGCGAGAGCGCCCATCGCCCCTCCCAGCAGGAACGCCGCCCATAGGGCGCCGTCGCTCATGAGCGGCCGCTGGCATCGAGCCAGCTCATTAAATCGAGGGCACGCTCCAAGTAGCCGTCGCCGCCCCATGCGGTCGAATCTTCATCCGCCCGCAGGTAGCCATAGTTCGCCACCAAGGCCGCCATTCCTGCTGCGTGCGCGGCCTGCACGTCGCGCTCGGCGTCGCCCACGTAGATGCATTCGCCGGGCGCGATCCCCGCGAGCTTCGCCGCGTGCAGCAACGGCAGCGGATGGGGCTTGCGTTCGGCCAGCGTGTCGCCGCTGACCACGCAGTCGAAGCGCTCGCGCAGTCCCAGCTCCTCGAGCAGGGGCTCCGTGAGCCACCCCGCCTTGTTGGTGACGATGCCCGCCTTCAGGCGCCGCTCCGCGAGGCGCTCGAGCACCTCACCCATCCCCGGAAAGAGGCGGGTGCCGCGGCTCAGGGAGCCGCGGTAAATCTCCAGGAAACGCCGCTGCAAGGCGGCCGACTTCTCGGCCGATGCATCGGGAAATCCGCTGGCCACGACCCGCGCGGCGCCGTGGCTCACCGCGGAGCGCACCGCTTCGAAGGCCATGGGCGCAAGGGCTTGCTCGGCGCGCAAGGTATTCAAGGCCGCGACCATGTCGGGCGCCGTGTCGAGCACGGTGCCATCCAAGTCGAACAATACTGCTCGCAGGGGCAGGGTCATCCGTTGCCTACCCGCGTGAAATGGGCCAGGTAGTTGACCGAGGTATTTTCGGAGAGGCGAAAGGAGCGCGTCAGCGGATTGTAAGTGAGACCCGTCAAGTCGCGCAGTTGCAGGCCCGCCTGCCGCCCCCATCGGGCGAGTTCCGAAGGGCGTATGAACTTCAAATATTCGTGGGTGCCCCGCGGCAAAACGCGGGCGACGTATTCCGCTCCGATGATGGCCACCGCGAACGACAACGGATTGCGGTTGAGCGTGGAGAGGATCACATCGCCGCCGGGCCTCGTCAACGAGGCCAGCGCCTGGACCGTGGCGGCCGGGTCGGGAACGTGCTCGAGCATTTCCATGCAGGTCACGAGATCAAAGGAGGCGGGGCGTTCCTGCGCCAACTCTTCGGCCGACACGGCTCG
>Ga0210393_10002705_pt1 | contig 14436 bp, 10 predicted proteins | sample IncBWC27OmetaG_FD_160068 | JGI IMG/M metagenome (GOLD analysis project Ga0210393, IMG submission 160068) | Forest soil microbial communities from Barre Woods Harvard Forest LTER site, Petersham, Massachusetts, United States - Inc-BW-C-27-O ... | reverse complement strand
TGGTCAACCACGTCCTGCCCTACAGCCAACTGTTCGGCCCCAACGTCGTCGGCACCGCCGAGCTCATCCGGCTGGCGCTCACCACCAAACAGAAGCCGTACACCTATGTGTCGACCGTCGGCGTGCCCATGCTTGCCGTGCCACCCTTCCACGACGAGGACGCCGACGTGCGGGTGCTCAACCCGTCGCGCCCCATCAATGACAGCTACGCCAACGGTTACAACAACAGCAAGTGGGCCAGCGAGGTGCTGCTACGCGAAGCCCACGACCAGTGCGGGCTGCGCGTGGCGGTGTTCCGCTGCGACATGATCCTGGCCGACACCCGCTACGCCGGTCAGCTCAACGTGCCCGACATCTTCACCCGGACGATGCTGAGCCTGGTGGCCACCGGCATCGCACCTGGCTCCTTCTATGAACTCGACGCCAACGGCACTCGCCAGCGAGCCCACTACGACGGTCTGCCAGTCGATTTCATTGCCGAGGCGATCGCCACCCTGGGCGCAGGAGCGGAGAACGGGTATCAGACCTACCACGTACTCAACCCCTACGACGACGGCATCGGTTTCGACCAATACGTCGACTGGCTCAACGAGGCCGGCTACCCGATCCAGCGCATCGCCGACTACAACGACTGGCTGCAGCGATTCGAGACCGCGATGCGCGCACTGCCGGAACGCCAGCGCCAGCATTCGGTGCTGCCACTACTCCACTACTGGCAGGAACCCCAGAAGCCACTACGCGGAGCGCTGGCATCGACCGAACGATTCCACGCGGCGGTGCAGGAGGCGAAAGTCGGCCCGGACAAAGATATCCCACACGTTACGGCCGAGCTCATCGTCAAATACATCACCGACCTGCAGCTACTCGGACTGCTGTAAGCCCGATGAATGGCGTGGTCACAAGGGACGGTGACCAATGGACCTGGGTCTTCACTATTGGAACTTCTCGACTCCGGGTGATCCTCAGCGGATCGCGGACACGCTCGCCGCGGCTGCGAAGACCGCCGAGGAGGCCGGCTTCGCCGAGTTCAGCGTGATGGACCACTACTTCCAGATCGACCAGAGGGCCCGCGCCGAGGAACCAATGCTCGAGGCGTACACCACGCTCGGATATGTGGCCGCGCTGACCAAGCGGATGCGGCTGGCTGTGATGGTGACCGGTGTGATGTATCGCTATCCGGGCTTGCTGGCGAAGATCGTCACCACACTGGATGTGTTGTCGGGCGGGCCGGCCCAGTTGGGCCTCGGCGCCTCCTGGTATGAACGCGAGCAGCGGGGCCTGGGTGTGTCGCTGGTACCGGCGCCCAAACGCTTTGAGCGCCTGGAGGAGACGCTGCAGATCTGCCTTCAGATGTGGAGCGACAACAACGGGCCCTACGTTGGCAAGCATTATCAGCTGGCCGAGACGCTGTGCGTGCCGGCGCCGCTGCGCCGGCCGCGGCCGTCGATCCTCATCGGGGGCGGCGGTGAGCGCAAGACCCTGCGGCTGGTGGCGCGCTATGCCGACGCGTGCAACCTGCCGGCATCCAGCCCCGACGACGTGGCCCACAAACTGGATGTGCTGCGCGCGCACTGCGATTCCGAAGGACGCGACGACAACACCATCCGCAAGACTGCCATTTATACTGGGCCCGTCCTTGACGACCCGGTTACCTTCTTAGCAGATGCGAAACAGTATGCAGCTGTGGGTATTTCGCGGCTCGACGTGTTGCCCGACCGAAACCCGGTCGAATTCATCGAGCGCCTCGCCGAAATTGTTCCCGAATTGGCCAACTTGTGATGGCCGGAGGATCGTGCCTACGAACGTTGACTATCGACAACGACGGGGTGACAGAGAGTTGCTTCCCGGCGGCGAGCCGTCAGAGTCCCGCAGCGCGCTCGAGCAGGCGGAGTTCGTGGTCTAGGTGCGTGGTCATCGCGCCCAGGCCGGGGACGGCATGGCGGCAGCCAGTGAGCCCGAACGCGATCGTATCGTCGGTGCTGGTGCAGGTGATGTTCAGCGCCTGCCCGTCGACTGGGATTGACAGCGGGTAGAGGGCGTCGAGGCGCGCTCCGTTCCAGTACAGCGGAACCCGAGACCCGGACACGTTGGAGATCATCACGTTCGGCGGGCGCAGCAGCCCGTGGTGACCGACCAGCATGCCCAGCGCCAGCGGTGCGGCCCCCAGCGCGCTCATCGCGAGGACTTGCAGTCGACTGCGCGAGGCCAGCGCGGCCTTGCCTTCGCGCATGCCGGCCCGCACCGCCGCGAGTCGCTCGCCCGCGCCGGCCAGGTTGGTGGCCAGGCTGCACGTCAACGACCCGATCTTGTTCCCCGCATCCGCGGTGCCTCCCCGGCCGTCCTCGGGTCGCGTGCCGTGCAGCGAGACCGGCACCATCGCCACCAGCGGCGCCCACGGCAACGCCCCCTTACTGGTCAGATAGCTGCGCAGCGCCCCGGCGCACATGGCGAGCACCACGTCGTTGACGGTGGCGTCACTGTTCTTGGCGACCAGCCGCAGCCGCTCCAACGGCCAGGAGCACCCGGTGAAGGACCGGGTCCCGTCAATCGGCACGTTGAGCATCGTCCGGGGCGCGACCAGCGATAGCGGCCCACCGCGACGGCACAGCGCTTGCTCGAGCGTTCCGGCGAGCGCAGGCACCAGCCCGGCGGCCTCCCGGGCCGCGCCCCAGGCCATCGCCACCGCCCGACCCGGCAGCCCAAACCGGTCCAGACCGCCCTGCCGCGAGTCCGGTGTGGGTTCCGGTCCGGGCTCGACCGGCTCCCACAGCGCCGGCCCCCCGCGCTGGCCGGAGTGCGCGCTCAACGCCGCGCGCAGCATCCCCATCGCGGAGACCCCGTCGGCGAGCGCATGGTGAACCTTGATGTACACCGCGTACCGGCCATCGGCGAGACCCTCGATCAGGTGCATTTCCCACAGCGGCCGCTCCCGGTTCAACGGGGCCGCGTGAAGCCAGGACACCAGTGCCCACAACTCCGCCATCCCGGCGGGCCGCGGCAGCGCCGAATACTGCACGTGGTAGTCGAGGTCGACCTCGCCGCCGGTGTCCCAACCCCACTGCCCGAGCGACGCCACCGATCGGCGAGCCCGCTTGCGCCACACGTCGGCCACCTTGTCGCGGGCGATGGCTGCGGCGAACATGTCACGCACATCCGAAGCGCGTGCGCCCTCAGGCGGGGAGAACAACGCCAGGCCGCCCACCTGCATCTGACAATTCTCGGATTCCGCCAGCAGGAACAGTGAATCGGTCGGGGACATGGGAATCAACATCAGCTCACAAACTCCAAACACAGCACGGGCGGCGACGACGGCGCAAGAACGGGTTGTGCGAGAGCGCCTGTCCGGCTGGGCGAATCGTGTCGATCCGGTGCCCAGATACTGCCGAGGGTGCCTCCCGCCCCGCTTCTTCAGGTCGGCTACGATCCCGCTGGTCGCAGTGGCAAACATCCTCGTTGGTTAGCGCCGTCCCCAGCCCGCAAAGAAACGTGGGCGCTATTCGAGGGAGGGTGCCTTACTGCTGTGACTGACGCTACTCCACACGGGGGGCGTTGTCGCGGTCACACCTCGTAGGCGTGCGCGGGCGAGATCAACGTTGCCTCGGCTACGGCTGGCCGGGCAGCAGCCGCGCCGTCAGAGCGTGCGCCTCGGCCAGCAGAGTGTCGTCCTCGTCGACGAGTGCACCCGAGATGAATACCTTGCGGCCGTCGGTCGAGTCGACGCAAGGCATGGCGTGCGGTATCGCTCAGCCACCACCGACGGCACCCAACCAATCCACCGCCAGCCGGCCCCGCCCAGCGGCCATCGCCGTTTGCAGGATCTGCCGCCTGCCACCGGCGGTGCGTCCGCCTTCACCACCCAGCTAAACGACGAGCCGGTGGCGAAACTGTCCCGGCGACCAAGCAACTAACTTCCTCGACCATGTCCGGGTGTCCTCCTTCTCGTACGAGAACCCCAAGCAGCTGGCCAAGATGACCGGCGACGTGTTCATGATCTCGTATGTTCGCGCAGCACTGGATGAGCCAGGATCACGCCGACACCACCGCCAGCGCATTGGTCGGGCACTTCAAACCCGGCCGACAGGCATCGCGGTGACGTGACCGCACGACTGAAAAACTCATTCGTCGAAGTCATTAGCCTCAAGCGTCATCGCCCCGCTGATCCGGACCGGCCCCTCCGCCTCGGCAAACGCTGTTAGAAGCGCGGCGACCTGGCTATTCTCACTTCTGTCATGACACATCGAGCGGACCCCTCAGGCGATGTAGAAACAGGTTCAGTGATGGACGGGCCCCGGCATCGCCCGCACCGCAACCGCTTGATTGTGGTCGGTGCCAAGGTGCTCGCCACGCTCACATCGGTGGTGGTGGTTGTCGTCAGCGGCATCTGGTGGATCGCCTGTCGCACTGTATCGGCAGGCATCACCACCTCTGAGGCGTTGGCCGGTGAACCTGCATCGACCGGAAGTGATCAAAACATCCTGATCATGGGGCTGGATAGCCGTCGCGACCAGAGGGGCCGGCCCCTGCCGCCAGACATCTATGAGGCGCTGCATGCGGGCGGTGAGGATTCCGGCGACGGCGACGCCGACGCGCTCATCGTGCTGCACTTGCCCGCCGGGGACGCCCCGGCCACGGCGATCTCAATCCCCCGCGACGACTATGTCGATCTGGCCGGATGCCCGACCTCGTCTTGCCGCGGCAAGATCAAGGAAGCGTACAGCCTCGCCTACCAGCTCGTGATGGACGGCCGCGGCTCCGCCGATCTGCAATCCGATCCCGCCACGCCGGAAGGGCAAGACTCCACGGCGAAAGAACAGATGGCGCGTGAGGCGGGACGCAAAGCCGAGATCAGCACGGTCAGGCGTGTGCTGCAAATCCCGATCGACCACTTCATTGAGGTCACCTTGGCTGGGTTCTTTCAGATCGCACGGGTGGTCGAACCCATCACTGTGTGCCTGAACGAGGACACCGCGGATCGCTACTACTCCGGCGCGGACTTTCATCAAGGCATCCAGCAGATCAGTGCAGCCCAGGCGGTGGCGTTCGTTCGGCAACGCCGCGACGCCAACGATGCGATGTTCACCGACCTTGATCGAACCCGCCGCCAACAGGCCTTCATCGCCTCGTTGGTCCGTGGGCTGCGCCACGGCGGGGTGTTGTCGGACCCTGCCCGGTTGCGCGCCCTTCTTGACGTCGCCCAGCAAAACGTCGCCGTTGACTCTGGTTTCGCCTTGGAAGACTTCGTGCGTAAGGCGTCGGCGCTCCCCAACAGGCCAGTCGTGCTCTACACGCTGCCGGTCACCAATTTCGGTGAAATCTCGAACGGCGCATATGTCAATTTCGTCGACGTGTCCACCATCCGCTCCATCGTGCACAACCTGGTGGCCGCCGATTCGCCCGCAGCAGCCCCGACCAGCAGCCCCAGCACAGCAGCACAAACGGGCGACGGCGCGCAGCTGACCGCCGGCGGCGTCGCGCTCGACGTGGTCAATGCCTCAGGCAGGCAAGGCGAGGCCGCGGATCTCGAAATATCCTTAGCAACAGAGCACTTCAGTAAGGGGAACATCAGTACCGCCGACTCCACCAGCCAGACAAGCACCATCGCCTACGGATCCGGAGCGAAGGTAGCCGCCGCCGAGCTCGCCGATGAATTCGGCATCATTGCCAACGCTTCCTCCAGCGTCGCCCGCAACACGGTGCGACTAACCGTCGGGACCGATTTCTCCAGGTTCGACAACCTCAGCTACACGTCGGCATCGCCGGCCACATTCGCCGCCGCGCCTGTCACCACGGTGCCGGCCACCGGCGCCGGCATGCAAGAACCGACACCTACCAACCTCACGCGCATGAACGCCGATGACATTCCCTGCGTGAAATGACAAGGCGCCCAAGGTTCTTTTCAGCGCGCGCCGATGAAGTCGCGGAACTTCTGCGGTACCTCGGATGTTTCGACCTTCTTCAGGAAGTCGGGCGTCGTGACGGCGCTGTAGGTTTCCTCGCCGATGATGAAGCCCTCGGCATCGAACGGCCAGACGATCAGCATGCGTAGCGTCAGAAGATAGAAGCCGTCTTGATCATCAACGGGAAAGCCTCTCAGTGCCGCGTCAGCACCGTAGTACAGGGAGCGCATATAACCCTCGGTGACGATCGTGTCGTCATCGACGATGATTCGGTCCATATCCAACTCAAGGAACCACAGGCCGCCTTTCACGATCGTCTCTTCGTAGAAGCTTCGGACTGCTTGCCGTCCCACCGGACTCATGTCCGCGGGTGCTCCCCAGGCGACGTAACGCGGATTCGCGGCCAGCGTTGACATCACGAGATCGAGATCCAGCTTGGCCTCGCCCACGGCGTGGTCCAGTAGCCGGTTGAGCATCAGGAGATGCCGTGGATTGGTTGTCTTCGCGATCCGCTCTTCGATTAGCCGGAACGTCTTGGTCGGATCAATGAGCTCGGTCATGTTGTTCCTTCCCGCGGGCGACCTGACGAATTTTTCCACGGCGGCAAGAGACGCTTAGGCTTTGTCCCGCTGGGTGAGAGCTGTCTGTATCTCCTTTATTTCGCGGCGGCTTTCAGTTCTGTTCGAGCCTGGTCGATTTGGTCATAGGCGTACGCGACCATCTCGGCGGTGGTCATCGCCTCACCCTTGCGGGCCAGCGATTCGTAGGTCTGGTCGCCGAGGACCTCCCGGAGATGGGCCATGGCGGCGCTGATCTGGGTGAACAGCGGGGTGAGAGGGTTGACGGCGAAGCCGGCCAAGGTGGCGGCCGGTTCATAGCGTCCGAGCCGGTCGAAGAAGGCGGCGAGCACGGCCAGGGGGCTGCGGATCATGGCGGCGTTGCCCGAGTCATCGAAGTTGCGTATGGCGATGGTGAAGTAGTCGAACGCGGCCAGCGGATCACCGCATTGGGCCTCAAGCCCGGACAGGATGACCGCTACGTTTGTTTCGATATACGGGTTACCGCTGGCTTGACAGATCTGCAGGGCTTGGCGGAGGGCGTCCAATGCGCGGCCGGGATCGGCCTCGCGGAACGCGAATCCGCAGGCGAGCAACGCGAACGCCCGCGCAGCCGGATTGCCGGTGGCATCTGCTGCCTCGACTAGGCCGTCAGCGGCGGACATTGCCTCGTCGGCGCGGCCGGCCATCGTCAACGCGAACAACAAGCATGCCCTCGTTTGTGAGTAAATGTCGCGACCAAGTTCGAGCTGGGCGCGGAGCATCTCGACCCACCGTTCGGGCTGGCCGACGTTGATATAAGGAGCCCCGAGTATGCCGTCGATGCCGAATGGTGGCGGGTCGGTTCCCCTTCCGATCACCGTCGCGCCATCCTCGGCGTAACCGACAGCCTCCTTGATCCGCCCGGTGTTGTAAGACTGCGATGCCATCACGTACAGCGTCTCAAGCCGGGGGTGGTCGAGGGCCTTGGCGGGCTCGATGAGCTCTTCGGCCCACGCCGTGGGTTCGTAATTTTCGACCATGTAGCCGAGGAATACCGCATACGTGGCAATGGCGGCTGCGACGTCGAGATCGCCATTGTCGGCGGCCCACCGAAACGCCGTGCGCAGATTGGCCAACTCGGCAGCGAACCATTCGTACGCCTCCCGCTGTCGAGGACCGTCCCACAAGGCAAGAACGTCTTTTTCTTGTTTCGCGAAGTGGCGGGCATGCGCGGTGCGCGCCTCGGTGGCCGCCCCGCTCGCGACGAGTTGCTCCTCGGCGAACTGGCGGATCGTCTCCAGCATCGAAAACCGCGTCCGCGTGGTTGACCGGTCGGCGATGATCAGCGACTTACGCAACAGCGCGTCCAACAGTTCGAGGGTGGCGAAGTCGTCATCGGAATCCGTGACGGCGCAAACGCTTTCGAGGTCGAATCCACCGGCGAACACCGAACACCGGTCCAGCACAGCTTTCTCCGCATCCTCAAGCAAGTCATACGACCACGCCACCGCGTGACGCAGCGTCTGGTGGCGCTCCAATCCGCGTCGTGACCCGACCAGCAGGCGAAACCTCTGATCCAGACGGTCACGCACCTCCATCGCCGTCATCAGGGCCATTCGGGAGGCCGCTAGCTCGATGGCCAAGGGTATTCCGTCGAGGCGACGGCAGATCTCCACGACCGCGGCCGCCTCATCGGCGTTGGTGACCGAGAAGTGCGGCGAAATAGCCTGGGCGCGTTCAACGAACAGCGACACCGCGGAAGAGTCGATACCCGCGTCGACATCCAATGAGGGCACGGGCCACAACTGTTCGTCGACGACACGCAGGCCCTCGCGGCTGGTGGCCAAAATCGTGACAGTCGCCGACTGACCCAGGATGGCTTCGACCAGATCGGTTGCCGCGGCGAGGACGTGCTCGCAATTGTCGAACACCAGCAGCCGCGTTCTGCCCTCCATCGCAGCGGCCACGGACTTGCTCACGCTCTTGCCCGGTTGCTGGGTTATCCCGAGCACCGAAGCCACTGCATCCGGTATCGCATCCGGATCGGCGACCGCGGCCAGTTCGAAAACCCAGACACCATCGGGAAATTCATCCGCCTGCCGCGCCGCCACTTCCAGCGCCAGGCGGGTTTTACCGACCCCGCCCACCCCGGTCAACGTCACCAGCCGGTGCTTCTTGATCGCGTCTTTGATCTCGGCGACATCCGACTCACGCCCGACAAAACTGGTTGTCTGAGGCCGCAGGTTTCCCGGACTCGCATCCAGCGCTTGCAATGGCGGAAATTCGCTCCGCAGGCCCTGCCCTCTGACCTGAAATACGCCGACCGGAGCGGGCAGATCCCGCAACCGTCGCGGCCCCAGGTCGACTAGGTCCACTCCGGCGAGCAGACTTGCCGTCGACTCGAGTAGCAGGACTTGACCGCCGTGACCGGCGGCCATCACCCGTGCTGCACGGTTGAGCACCGAACCGAAGTAGTCACTGTCCCGCAGCTCGGCTTCGCCGGTTGCCAATCCCATGCGGACAGGCAACCGGAGCCGCCGCTGAGCGGCGACGGCGGCATCGACCGCGGACTTTGGCGATGAGAACGCAGCACATACGCCGTCACCGGTGTGCTTGAACAGGAAGCCGTCGTGGTCCTCGATCGCGGTATGCAACACTTCGTCGTGCGCCAACAGGGCTGCCCGCATCCCGTCCGCGTCCGACTCCCACCGACGGGTCGAACCCTCGACATCGGTGAACAGAAACGTCACAACGCCCAAAGGCGGGTCCACCGGGGACACCTGCACAGGATGTCACACAGCCCATGTCGACGCGGCCAATCGTGACTGACTCTCGAAACTCTCAAATCCCGTCTACTCCCTCTGGTGGGGATAAGGCATACGTCGGCCGGCGATCGGTGCCACGATGTTGACGTGAGCGATGCTCATGACGACTCCAGGGCGACATCCACGGCGACCGCTTGACCAGAACAGGGTTCCGGTGCGAGTCGTGCGGCACGGAGCTGCCGCCAGACTCACGCTTCTGCAACATGTGCGGCGCGCCGATCGTGCCTGCCGCTCCATCGGCGGAGTACAAGCAGGTGACAGTGCTGTTCGCCGATGTGGTGCATTCGATGGACATCGCAGCGGCGGTGGGCCCCGAACGCTTACGTGAAATCATGACCGAATTGATCGAGCGCTGCGCGGCGGTAGTGAAACGCTACGGCGGCACGGTGGACAAGTTCACCGGCGACGGCATCATGGCGGTGTTCGGCGCGCCAGTCGCGCTGGAAGACCACGCGACCCGGGCATCTATGGCCGCGCTCGACATTCAGGATGCGACCAGGCGTGTCGCAACGGGGATCGAACAGCGCGACGGGGTCACGCTGCAACCGAGCTCGGCGTCGATCCCGAAGTCGACGGGTTGCTGGCCGCCGAGCTTGTCGATCAAGTGCGGTTCGCCCCACGCGCGGAATACGCATTTCGGCACCCGTTGATCCGCACAGTCGCCTACGAGTCCCAGCTGAAATCCGCTCGCGCGCAACTACACCGGCGACTTGCCGCCACGATCGAGGTAAAGGAGTCGCAGTCGGTAGACGAGAACGCGGCGCTGATCGCGGAGCATCTGGATGCCGGTGGCGATCCGCGAGCGGCCTACACCTGGCACATGCGCGCGGGCACTTGGTCCTCGCATCGGGACGTCGCCGCCGCGTGGCTGAGTTGGGATCGCGCACGTCAAATCGCCGACTCCTTGCCCAGCGACGACCCAGAGCGCGCGGCGATGCAAATCGCTGCTCGAACCATGCTCTGCAGCAGCACCTGGCGCGGAGACCTCCTCACTGCTCACTTTGATGAGTTGCGCGAATTGTGCGCCGCCGCCGGGGACAAACGCTCCTTAGCCCTGGGCATGAGCGGGTTGCTGTACCACCACATGATTCACGCCCGCGTGCGCGAGGCCCCTGAGTGTGCGTCGGAGCAGATGGTGCTCGCCGAGTCAATCGGCGACGCGACTCTGGTTGTTGCACTGACGGTCGCGACGATTGCCGTCAGCTATGAGACTGGCAGAGTGGGCGACATTCTTCGCTAGTCGCAAAGAGTGATCGATCTGGCGGACGGCGACGCCGCTAAGGGAAACGTCCTCGTCGGATCACCGTTGGCGACGGCCCTGGCATCGCGCGGCAGTGCCCGTATCCGGCTGGGCCGAGCAGGATGGCGAGACGATTTCGATCGCGCCCTCGCCCTCGCCCGCGGGGCCGATCCGCTCGCACAGGCCATTGTGGTCACGTACAAGAACCTGCCGGCGATACCGAACGGCGTGCTCGGGGTGGACGACGATGCGCTACGCGAGATCGAGGACGCGCTGCACATCGCAGACAGCTCAGTTGGCGATGTCCCGCTGGGTCTGGCCCGCCTGACCATGGGTGTTGCTCTGGCGCATCGCGATTCGTCAACAGACCATGCGCGGGGTTTGCAATTGCTCGGGCAGGTTCGTGAGATGTGCTCGCAGGAGCGGTTTTACGCCGTACACCTACCGGTCGTCGACCTGTACACAGCTCGCGAGCGCTCGACAGCCGGGGACTTTGACGCTGCCCTACCGGTACTGCGTGATGCCCTGGGCAAGCTTTTTGATAATGAACAGCTGTCGTGGTTCGTTCCCGGCACCGCGACGCTGGTTGAGGCGCTGCTCGCGCTTGGGGGCGACGAGGACGTTGCCGAAGCCGCGGCAGCGATCAACCGGTTAGCGGCTGCGCCCGCCGACGATGGCATCGTCATGCGCGACATCATGCTACTGCGGCTGCGCGGGCTGCTCGCCCGGGCGCGGGGTGAAGAGGTCGAGTATCAAGGCTTGCGTGGCCGCTATCGGGCGATGGCGAATTCGCTTGGCTTCGAGGGTCATACGGTATGGGTCGAGATGATGCCGTGATTGCCCATCACGCCTCAGGAGGCGGGTTCGGGCGTGCGCGTCGCCGCAAAGAACCCCCGCAACGCGTCGGCCATCCGTGCGCGTACCGGTGCACCCGAGATGACCACATCGACCATCGACACCGACTGGTGGGTGTGGCCGCGGGCACGGACATGCTCCGTCGGGACGCCTGCCGCATTGAGCGCGGCGGCGTAGGCCTCACCGTGGTCGCGCAGGGGATCGAACTCGGCCGTCACCACGATCGCCTGTGGCAGCCCAGACAGATCGGCGGCACGTAAGGGTGCGAAGCGGGGATCGCTTCGATCCGCGCCGTCGATGTAGTGGTCGCAGAACCACCGGAGCAGCGGCGTCGTGAGCCCATAGCCGTCGGCATTCTCGGCGAAGGATGCGCCTGTCATGTCGCCGCCCATCATCGGCGTCAACAACGCCTGCCCCGTGATGTTCGGTCCGCCCACGTCCCGCGCCAGCTGGCATACCACCGCCGCAATCCCGCCGCCCGCACTCCAGCCACACACCGCGAGCTGTCCAGGTCTGCCGCCAAGCGCCTGGGCGTTGTCGGCCACCCACTGCACCGCGGCCATTCCGTCATCGACCGCCGCAGGGAATCGGTGCTCGGGCGCGTGGCGGTAGTCCGCCGAGATGACGACCGCGTCGCTCCGCACGCAAAGGTCCCGGCACAGCGGATCATCCACGACAGCGTCACCCAGAACGTAACCGCCGCCATGGAAGTACACGACGATCGGGTGCGGGCCCGGGGTCGGCGGCCGGTACAGCCGATACACCAGGTCGCCGGTGGCGCCGGGCAGGACACCGTCGACGATCTCGCCGACGTCTGGTCCCGGCGGTCGAGCCGTCGACAACTGCGTGTACAAGCCGCGGGCGTCTGCCACTGCCATCGATTCCATCGGCGGCAGATTCAGCGCCGCCACCGCGTTGAGAACCATCTCGACGTCCGGCTGCAACCGGCGCACCACTCCGTCGTTGCAACGGGCGCCGTTGGGACCAGACAGTTTGAAACCCAGATAATCGCGGGCGACCACCTCGTCGAGGCTGAGGTGGTAGAAGTCGACGCCCGCGCAGTAGGGCAGGAAAACCCGTGGCTTGCCCGGCACATTGGCGCCGATGTACCAGGAGTTCGCGGCCGGGTAGAGGGTGATGTCGGCGCAATCGTTGACGTGTTGCGTCCACCCGGCCTCGGCGATGTCGGTGGGCTCGATGACGTCGAAGCCGCCTGCGCTCAGGTGGCCGAGGCAGTCGAGCACCCAGTCCGCGTGCGTTTCGATCGAAACGGACATGTTCGACAGCACCGAGGGACTCCCGGGGCCGGTGATGAAAAACAGGTTCGGAAACCCGACCGTGGTCAACCCGAGGTATGTCTGCGGCCCGTTCGCCCATTTGTCCTTGAGCGCCAAGTCGTTACGGCCCCTGATGTCGACGGCCGTTATCGCACCCGTCACGGCGTCGAAACCGGTGGCGAAGACGATCGCGTCCAAGGCAAATGACTCGTCGGCAGTATCGATGCCGGTTTCCGTGACGTGTCGGATCGGATGTTTCCGGACGGTGACAAGGCGCACGTGCGGCAGGTTGTAGGTGGCGTAGTAGTTCGTATCGAGGCAGGGCCGTTTCGTCCCGATGGGGTGATCGGTGGGGCACAGATCGGCCGCCGTCTGTGGATCGTCGACGATAGAGCGGATCTTGTTCCGGAAGAACTCGGCGAACTCGTGGTTGGCCGCGGGATTGCTCAGCACGTCGGCGAACACGGTGAACGTCTCGAACAGTAGGCCGCTCTCCCATGCGCGCTCATAGCATTCTTGGCGTTCAGCCTCCGAGACGCTGAATGTCGGGATGATGTTGCGCTCCCCCGGAATCCCGCCCCACGACACCCTCGCCGCCGCGCGGTATTCCGCCTCATTCGCCAGTTGCGCCAGCTTCTCGGGCGACAACGGGCCGTTGCGCGCCGGGATCGAGAAATTCGGAGTGCGCTGAAACACCACCACCTCTCGCGCTTCCTGGGCGATGACCGGAATCGATTGAACGCCGGAGGAACCCGTGCCGATCACACCCACCCGCTTACCCGTGAAATCAACGGGCTCGCGCGGCCAGCAGCTGGTGAAGTAGACCTCACCGGCGAACCGCTCGAGCCCGTCGACCTCGGCTGGCTTGGGTAGGGACAGACAGCCCGTGGCCATCACGACGAAACGGGCGGTGACGTCGTCGCCGCCGTCGGTGCGCACGCGCCATAGCGACGCATCGTCGTCCCAGCCCGCGTGCTGGACTCGCGTCGAGAAGGTGATGTGGCGCCGCAGGTGGTGCTTGTCGGCCACGTGGTTCAGATAGCGCAGGATCTCCGGTTGGGTGGCGTACTTCTCCGACCATTGCCAGTCCCGCTGCCAGTCGGGATCGAAGGTGAACATGTAGTCGACGCTGGGCACGTCGACCCGCGCGCCCGGATACCGGTTCCAGTACCACGTGCCCCCGAGGTCGTCGCCCGCTTCGAAGACCCGCAATCGGTATCCGGCGCGGCTCAGGCGGTAGGCAAGATATAGGCCTGCAATACCTGCGCCTACTACGACGACGTCGACGTCTGGCGTCGGTCGGTCTGTCCTGGCTGTATCGGTCATCATCATTTGATCATCACCCCACGCCGCCCAGCTGTACTGAGTACCGCAATACTTGATTTCAGCCGACCGGCGCCGATTTTGAAAACCTGCAGCTCTGTTGTCGACGTGCAGGAAAGATTCACAAGACACGCCTGGCTAGATTGACAAAACCTCGGCGTGTCGCGAGGGCTTGTCAAAGTAGGTGATTCACTGGGCATCCCGACTGCTGCATGACGCCTCACGCGATGTCGCCATGTCGCGGTAGCGGTTCCGATAGTCGCGATGGCATCGTCAAGTTATTTGACCCGAGTTGGGCCAAACTAGTGCACACCGGTGCTGCCGATCTTGGGCCAAACAAATACGGGATTTATTAGCAACCACCGCGAACGGTGGGGCGTTAATCCGTTGGTCGCGGGTTCGAGCCCCGCCCGCCCCACGTCAGAGACGCCCGGTGAATCTTCCACGGCCGTCCACACGGCCAGTACGCCAACCGCCGAA
>Ga0210393_10002703_pt1 | contig 14449 bp, 14 predicted proteins | sample IncBWC27OmetaG_FD_160068 | JGI IMG/M metagenome (GOLD analysis project Ga0210393, IMG submission 160068) | Forest soil microbial communities from Barre Woods Harvard Forest LTER site, Petersham, Massachusetts, United States - Inc-BW-C-27-O ... | reverse complement strand
ATACTGCAGCCTCTGTATTTTTCTCCCTCTGCAAGTGTCACAAAGACCTTGGCACCCACACCCAAGTGACTCTTATTGCCAAAGCGTTCAATACCCGCTTCTGCCTGTGCTACAATCCGACCCTCTTTTTCCTCCCTCCTCTAATCTACCCCTCGTACCCCCACAACAACCCCAGCCATCTTCCCCTCCATGGCTGCATCCCCACTTGACCCTGTCACATGTGTCCGCCAAGCCACTGCCATCATTATCGCCTACCTCATCATCCTGCACCTCTTCCTGTTTACCCGGACCCTGACTTAGCTCCTAATACTCTTACCCATCAAGCTTCCTTGATACAATCACCTTGGACCCTTAGTACTTTCTGATCCTTGTCATGCTTCTGATAGTACGTATCTCAGACACGTTCCACTTACATCACATTTCACTCCCATCATGTTTCACTCTCATACTATACTTTATACCTGTTACATGTTTCATACTTAGAACTCAGACTCAGCCACAGTACTTAGACCCTTAAGAGATGACCCTATGTCTCTCAAGCCTGACTTGAACCCCCAATCCAAGCAGTAGCCTTCACCCCATTATCCCTTGTTCCTTGCTTAGTGTGTGCCTTCGCCACCTAGTAAGTTGAGACCTAGTTTCTCTTTGAACTCTACTCTAGACGCGGTATCCATACCTGGCCTTTGGCCGAGTTGCTTCGAGTAGCAGCCCGGTCCTTTGCCCCTCTCATCTCCTACATCTAAGCACCCTAAAGTGACCACACTTGGGTGTGGACTTGACCTAGTGTCATCCCAGTCGCGTAGCAGCCCTCTGTGCTCTACACTTCTACCTTGACCTTTGAACCCTTGCCGCTGTCTTGCATGCTCGGGTCCTCACTGAACCCCGTACCCCTGCTGTTGCCTTGCATGACCTCACGTGTCCACGATAGACTACCTAGCGCCCTGCTTGGAGCATTACAGCCTGGGCACTGCAATGAGTCACATCATAGAGGAAATTGACTCCCTCCACACCAGAATTCTTGCCATCAGCCCTCTCAATGGCGATCATCTCTGCACCATCTTTCTCATGAACACTCTCAGCGAACACTATCCCCAGCTACAATCAATGATCTAAGGGTCCTACAACAACCCCTCCTTTTTCTCTCACACCATCATTTGGGCCATACACCATGAGGAAGATCTGATCTGTAACTGTGAGGAGCAGGGTCTCTAAGCACCTTCCACCGCCCTTGCCGCACAAAGCCACCCCCGCAGCAGAGCCATTTTCTCTCATTGCAAATGCCCTGGGCACCTCACTGACTTTTGCATCTAACCAGGTGGTAAGATGGAAGGCAGAAGCTTGAATGATGCATGCTCTGCTCACCACGCGGCTTCCTTCTGCACTTCTTGCAATGGCCGCTTGCAACAAGGCAGCAGCATGGCTGCCCCCTCATCTTCTGCCAATGTTGCTGCGTCTGTGTCTTTCGCCCCGACGGATACCGTTGAGTCTATTGAACTCAATGGGAAAACCTATTACTTGGCAGCCCCTGCCCTAGCTCCCTCACCTGCCTCTGCCGATTTCGCGGGAACTGCCATGGCTGCCCCCTTCTCAGAGGAGATGAACACCACATTCGCATATCACTCTTTTGAGGCCTTTGCTGCCATCAATGGCCCCTCCCATGCCTCGCTTGACTGGTTGTCCCACACATGCTCTCCTGTTGGCATTGACACCACCCCCGAGCCTGTCGCTTACTCCACCAGCCGTGCTTCTGTTGATTCTTTAGATGAGTCACCGTTTATCCTCGACACAGGCACTACATGCCACCTTTCCCCTATCAAATCGGACTTCAAGTCCCTCCACCCTATCACTCCACACCCCATCACCAGCATTGGTGGGGCTCGCGTGCATGCCACCGGCGTTAGCTCTATCGAGCTATGTATCGCCAGTAATCACAAGGTGATGCTCAAAGATGTCCTCTTCATCCTCATGTTGACTATTTGCCTCGTTTCTGTCTTGTGCTTTAACCGCTCCAGCAGCTACATCTCTTCTTTCAACTCTAGCTCTTGTTGGGTCACTAACAAAGCAGGTGCTACTGTACTCTAGGGCACTGTCCTCAAAACCCACTGCCTGTTTGGCCTGAGCCTCCACTCACCCTGTGTGGGACACGTCTGCCCCTCCAAGCCAACCAACTCTGCCCACTATGCCACTTGCATCCCTGATCTTGAAACCTAGCACCAACACCTCGGACACTGCAACAACAAGACCATCATCGACATGGTGCATAAAACCGCCATGCAAGGTATGCGCATTGACCTTTCATCCTCTCCCCCGCACTGTAACCACTGCATCTTAGGCAAACAGACTTGCTCTGCAGTTTCTAAGGTGCAGGAAGGGATGAGGGCTACTCGCCCACTAGAAAGGGTCTTCATTGATTTGTGCGGACCGATGCCATGTTGCTCGCGCTCTGGGCGGTTGTACTCAATGAATGTTATTGATAACTTCTCGTCCTTCATTTGGAGCCTTCCTCTAAGAAACAAGGAAGAGGCAGCCTCTGTTCTCCAACTCTGGCACAGGGCTGTTGAAAACCAATCTGGCCATCACCTTAAGATCCTCGTCAGTGATAACGGTGAACTTATTTCCAAATCAATGCAGGACTGGGCTTCCCTGCATGGAATCAATCACCAAAGAACAGCCCCCTATACGTTTGCTCATAATGGATGTGCCAAACGCTTGCATCGAACCCTATTAGGCAAATCTTAAGCCATGTGCCTATCGTGCAATGCCCTCCCTATCCTTCTGGGATGAATTCTGTGCCACTTCGGCCTATCTGTCAAACCTTACTTCGTTCTCCTCCCTGAATGGGAAAACTCCTTACGAGGTATAGACTGGCCACGTCCCTTCCCTGTCCCACCTCTGCTAAATCAGGTGCTGCACCTTCACCCTCATCCAGACACACAATCCAAAGATCTACCGCCAGTCGCGCCCCTGTATTCTTATTGGGTATGCCCCTTACGTGAAGGCCTACCGTTTCTGTGACACCGTGGATGAAAGCATTTTCAACTCCTTCCATGTCACATTTATTAAGCACTTGAATGAACAACCCGCAGATCTGCTCTCTGGCACAACGATCTGCCTTAAGCCTGATGCCACGCCAAGTTGGAACCCCCCCTTGTGCTCAACTGATACCCCTTTCCCGCTTACCCCGCCTGTTGTTACTGTACCTACATTAACTTCCTCTTCTACTGGCAAAAACTGTCCAAATATCATGCCATCCCCTTCATCTCCTATTGTGTCCCCTAGCGAAAACCGTCTTATGCTAATGCCAGGGCTGTCCAACAAACCTTCTTCTTCTATATGCTGATCTGATCGTTTGCGCATCCCCTCTTCTTGTTTAGCTACGAATGATGGCCTTCTGCCTGATCGTTGCCTTTCCAAGGCCATTTCTAACTCTGCCTCTGCTGCCATGTGCCGGCGTTCCTCCCATGCCTCCAAACATTCCCCATTAGCCAATGATCTTCTAACTTCTGCGTTCCTTTCGGAGTTCGCTCCATTTGCGATTCTTATAGCTTACTGCCTTTGGATATTTCAGACATTATACCTTATTCTTTGAATAGTGCCTTATTGGCGATCGCTGATAGCTCACTTGAGCCTTACTGCAATGATGACGACAACCCAAAATGGGCTGAAGCGATGGTGTCTCCAGAATGTGAATTCTAGATCGTGGGTGCTCGTGAAGAACTGCAGAGCCTAGAGGACCTCCAAGTTTTTGTCCTCATACCCTGATCCTCCATTTCAAAAGGGCATCAACCGTTGAAAGGCAAACTAGTATGCAAGTGTAAGCATGATGATACGGGAAAAGTGACCCATTACAAAGTACGTTACATCGCCAAAGGTTTTGCCCAGATCCCTGGTCTCAACTATGACAAAACCATGGCTCCAACCTCACAGCTAGAATCCCTTCATGCCATTGTACATATTGTGGCCTCTCTTGACTGGGAACTCCACCAGTTCGACATCAAAACCGCATTCTTGAATGGCATCCTCCTAGAAGATGAACAGTTATTCATAGAACAACCGGATGGCTTCAAAGTCCCTGGTAAAGAGGACTGGGTCTACCACCTCATGAAAAGCATATATGGCATGAAGCAGGCCATCCATGTGTGGAATATCACCTTCAACGGCACCATAGTGTTGTGGGGCTTCATCAGCCTATCCTGTGAGTGGTGCATTTATTTCAAATTGTCCCCCTCCGGTACCGTCATTTTCTCTATCCATGTGGACGATATTTTTGCTGCAGCCTCATCCCGCGAAGAAATGGAGGCCTTCAAGGCTCTTCTGCAGACAAAATGGGAAATCTCTGACCTCGGCCCTGCCAAGTTTGTGTTAGGAATTGCCATCTCCCGCAACCACCCATCATGCACTATCTTCTTATCCCAAATGGCGTATATTAATCGCCTCTTATCCTGCTTCGGGGTCGGCAATGCTCGAATGGCCAACACTCCGATAGTTGCAGGTCTCCAACTAAAGCATCCCAATGAATCTGCTTCTGAGGCACCAGAAATCCTGAAGTAGCACCTCCAGACCCCCTACCGTGAGCTTGTGGGTAGCCTCATATACCTTGCCGTCATGACTCAACCGGACATTGCATTTGCTGTGGGCCGGCTGTCCTTGTTCCTAGACTGCTATACCCCCAACCACTAGTTGGCGGCCATCCGTGTTCTCCGCTATCTTAAGGGGACTTGCTCTCTTTCCCTCTTTCCCTTATCCTCAGCTGTGACTATTCTCCTTCGCTGGTTGGTTACTCTGACTCTGACTATGCTAACTGTGTTGACATAAGTCGCTCGATAAGTGGTCACTGCCACTCTCTCAGTGTGGGAGTAATCTCTTGGTCCTCCAAGAAGCAGAAAGTCGTGGCTGATTCTTCTTGCTACACTGAATATATTGCTCTCTATGATGCCTCACACAAAACAATGTTCCTGCGACAGCTTCTCGAAGGCTTAGATCTCGCTTAATCAGAACCTACTCCCTTACACTGTAACAATGACATCGTGAGTCGCCTTGCTGAAGGCCACATGTGGCACCCACAAGTCAAGCATATCCGAGTGAAATACCACTCAATCTGGGAGCTTGTTACCAATGGTGAACTCACAGTCACGAGGGTTCACTCCTGCGACAACATCGCCGACATCCTCACAAAAGCCCTTGCCCGCCCGGACTTCCTTCAACTTCACGACTACCTTGGTCTCTGCACATATGGCCCTACTGAGCCTGCTTATGCAACGTGAGGAGGAGCATATTCAAGGAGGAGCCCTCATGCCAACAAGCAAGCACGGCCTACCAGCACCTTCCATGGACAGCCTCACTTCCTTCCTTTCTTACGATACCATTACCATACACTATATTGCCTCTACCTTGACAAGCATCTTCTTTCCCTCATGGACACCATATGATAACGCACAATACTCTGCCAGCATCACGTCACCACACCCTCACATTGTCATGTGAAGGAGGAGTGTTGGACTGCAGGCGATCACAAGATCACGGCCTGCTGGTCACGACACCTGATGGTGGGTTCACATGGCCTGCCACTCATAAGTCATGCTACACATGTGCAACCTCATCAGTTCGTTCTATATCAATGTCCTGAGGAGTAAGTCCATACACACATACTATACTATACTCATGCCGCTCACCTAATGTATATAGACTATATTCTAGGTATACTAATCTCAGTTCGTTCTATATTAATGTCCTGAGGAACTATATTCTAGTGTTTAACAGAATTCAGCAAGGAAGGCAACAGCAAGGTGCTCCTCAGAAAGGCAGGGCAGAATGGAAGAACGTGCAAGATGGCAGCGATTAGTGGAGGAAGTGGAATCAGAGATTGCCTCAGCAAGACTGTTACTGCTGCTAGTGTGTGACTCTAGAATTTAGAGTTGAAGTAGAGTACCTGCACGAAGTGGTCCCAATAAGCGAGGGCGATGAGTGCAGCCATGTGTGCTGCAAGGACAAATAGGATGTAGATGAGCACAACCACTAAGGCTCGTAGTACTGGGTCATCTAGTATTGAGGCACCAGAGTCAATGATAATGGCTAAGTCAAATATGATAGAGGAGAGGCATTACAAAGGCCTCTATAGCTAGACTTAGGAGGATCCCTTACACAAAGGGATACTAGCACACAGATGAAAGAGTTGCAAAGGACTTTATAAGAGTAAGGATCTATCAAAGGCCCCTAACACTGGGAATAGGATAAGAGGATCAAGTTGAGGTCCTAAGGCAACCCTAGCCCCTACTAAGTACTACTAGTAGGTAAGGGCAGTACAAGTAACTAGAACAATAAGGAGATCGAGTCATACTACATACAATAGAACTGCAGCCCTTGGTAACAAGGGTCAGTAGTAAGTAGCAGAGCTAAGATGAGTCACATATAAGATAATAAGACAAGGCAGTCCACCTGGGACTTATGAGACCATACTATAACTATTGGTCCTAGGGACCCAGTGCATGCAAGACCAACTAGTCCTCCTGCTCACCTGGCAGCTCAAGGTTAAGCTCATCTAAGGCCCTCCACAAGTACATCTCTCTCCCCAATGCATCTGACTAGGCTGCCCAGTTCGTACCTGGGGGCAGTGGTGACACTTCCCTTTCACTAGGGAGATGCTCCATCATCGACGACACAGACTCAATGAGTGTTTCAATGGCATCTTCGCTTATTGGGGATGGAGGGGGCAAAGGGACTCCAATCCTCGAGGTGCTGTAAAAGAAAGGGTATGTAGGACCACTCCAAGTGATGTTGACACCCGTTGAGCTTGTATCGGACAGTGGAGAGGGTGTCTGATACTTGGTTAAGCTCTGTGTTGAGCTAAGTCCGCTCATCCTCGAGATTGCAGTATCAATATATTTTCGCAACTGCTGCCAGGTTGTTGAGATGTTGGGCCTCCTTGACAAGGGTGTGGAAACTTCCATCATGACTGGTGAGGAGGGTGAGGAATCATAGAGCTACCATTTCTGTGGGGGTGTTAGTATAGTTAGGGCAGAGAAAGAGTTTTGTGATGTAGATGGGTTCCCCAGGCTCCCTCCTGGCCAGTAATTCCACATGCCCATCCCCAACCAATCTGATCCATTCTGGGACCACCATTTTGCCTCCTTCTGTTAGGACTCGGGTGGCAACTCAGCCTCCATTACGTTCAAAGCCATTGGGAATGCTGAGGATTCCTAGTTGAGCTCATAGCTGGCAGTTGTTGGCTGCTCGCTGTTGGTTGAGGTATTTGAGTCACTCAATGTTCTGGTGAGCTTCGGCGAGCTCCTGAGCTTGCTGAGTGGTTCGCTTATGTACAGTGGTAATAAGCCCATAGGCTGTGGTGCAGATGGTGGCATTGATCGTTGGATTGAGGGCAAGGATTGTCTTAGCTGATCCAGGGGAGACTGGCAGGTATTCATCCCTGGTGAGGTCAATGAATCCTGTGATGGGCCCTAGGTTGAAGGGTGTCCCTTCCTGTTTATGGTCAGCAACAAGGGTGCATGTGAGGGAGGAAGTTGTTGGTGGCAGCAAGACCTCCGAAGTGGCACATTTGGAGGGTTTGGGGGATGAGAGGATGTCTGGTATGTGTGGTGGTGAGCGGTGGCTTTCATTTGAAGTGTGGGACGTGTTTGACATCTAGTGGTGAGAATTGCAGTAAGGGTCTTAGCAAAAGTGGTGGTGTTTAAGGCTGTGGGCATGGGTGACGTGTTGAATGGTGGTGTGTGGGAGGACGATGCGACTGTGAGGAACATAGAGATGCTGACTGGGTATCGGGCTAGGGTGGAAGTTGATGAATTTATATATAGGATAGATGGAGGGGTCACAGAGGAGTGCTTTAAGAGAGAAGTGAGGTACTTGTATAGGTTCTGGGGTTATGGCTCATGTGTCGATGGTGGGGGCTTCACTGTCATTGCTGCTGTTTGTGCTGCTGTCACTAGTGTCGCTGCTGCTGTCTCAATATTGGCGAAGGTGTTTTGGAGGTTACTTTTGATGTGTCAGGTTGGCTGAGCAGAGAAAGTGGGGGTTGGTGCTACCTCTGCTTGCTTCTCTGCACTTTTATCTTTAAGGGGGTGTGCTTTGTGGTACCTCTTCACTAACCGTGGGGCCTGCACATTGTCAACAGGCTCCTAGGTGTTGTCACTCTCTAGATTCTGAGTATCCCTTCCACTTGATTAGGTATTGCAATTTGCACTGATGGTATCAATAGGTGTGAATGGCCTCAATCTTGTATTGTTCTTCACCCTCAATTATATCAGGTGGTGGTCTCAAATAGTTTTCTCTGTGTTCTTTGGTCTTAACATAAGGTGTGAGGAGTAACGCATGAAAAACGGGATGTATGTTCCACTAGGGAGGTAGCCATAATTTGTAGACAACTGGTGATTGCACCTCTTCTATAATAAAGGGCCCATGCTTCTTGGGTGCTAGTTTTATTGTTCCATAAGGTAAGGCAAGGTTCTTTGTGTTAAGCCACACTTTTTGTCCTTTGGCCCATCAAGGGCTTTCAAGTGATTGTTTCTGTGCAGCTCTGTTGAGTGCTTGGGTTGCCATTATCCTCCTTTCACCCAATTGTCTGATGTGTTGTTCAGCTAGTGGATTATCCAATCCTTCCACTTACATTGGCGTAGCTGGGGGTTCTCGTCTGATCAACAGTTGATTGGGAGCGAGCCTAGTGGTAGAGTTAGCCGAGTTATTGTATACCAATGTTGCCAGGGGTAGGAGGTTGCTCCACTCGTTATTGTTTGCTGCTACCAATTGGAGAAATTGTTCCAGCCATTGGTTCTTTTGCTTAGTTAGTCTGTCCATTTGAGGGTGGAATGCTGTTGACATATTCCACGTAATGCCCAGTTCCTTGGCTAGAGCATATCCAAAGTGACTTGTAAAATGAGGGTCTCTATCGGATATTACCTTTGTGGGTAGTCCAAACTAGAGGTAGATGTGTTTGTAGTATAATTGTGCAATCTGAGGTTCTGTGATGGTGGTGTTACAGAGTAGGAATGCAGCCCCTCATGAGCATCCATGATCCACAATTGTTAATATTGCATCGTATCCCCACAATAAGGGGAGTCCTGTGATCAGGTCCATTGCGATCTGTATGAAAGGGGGTGCATTTTCTGGGACAGGGATCTTGTAGAGTGGGGTCTTGGTTATGTGTGTAAGGTTTTTGTTTTGTTGACAGGTTGCACATCCCTTGATGTATCACTCAATCCAGGCCCTTCCTATTGACTAGAAGTACGTCTGTCGCACCCTTCTTATTGTTTCGTCTTATCTCAGATGCCCTGTGCCCCAATGGTCATGGTACTCTCTTAGGATTCTTCTTTTAAGGTCATCATCTGGGGGAATGACTAGACGTTGTTCTTTCCAGTTCTTCGTCCCTTTCAATGGGGAGAGTCTCTTCCTATTATTCTATCATCACTTTGTGTTATTGTTGTGCTTCCACCACTTTGTGTTCTACTGTTCTAGGATCTCCAGTTTCAAAGACATTCAGGAATGCATCTGGTGATATTAGTGGGGTCAATTTTTGTTCTTCTCCTTCATCTTTCTGATGCATCCTTGATAGTGCATCTGCTGGACCATTGTGTTTCCCAGTGATATGGACAATTTTGAAGTTATAGTCCTAAAGTTTTTTGTGCCACCTGGCTATCCTATCTGTAAGTTTCTTGGGTTCCTTCCAATATGTTAGGTTCTTGTAGTCTGTTTCAATAATAAAGGGTTTCTCTGTCCATATCAGGTGGGCTCTCTAGTTTTTGATGGACTTGATGGCCACTAAGAACTCCTTTTCATATATGTTGTAGTTGGTTTCTGCCAGCGAGAAAGTGCACAAGAAGTAGGTGATGGGCTTGCACTTTTTGTTCCCTTTGACTTCTTAGGTTAGCACTGCTCCAGCTCCAGTTGTCAATGCATCCGTCTGGAGGTAGAATGTCTTGGATGGATCAGGGTTCATTAGGACAGGTTGGTTGCACATTCTAGTTTTGAGTTCTTTGAAGGCCCTTTGCTGATCCTTGCCCCAGTGCCAGCTAGTGGTTTTCTTCATCAGGTCCAACAAATGTTGCACTATTTGTGAGTACCCTTTGATGAAATAGTAGTAGTATCCTGTAAAGCCCAGGAAACATCATACTTCTGTCACATTCCTTAGCAGTTTCCAATCCTTGACCTTCTCGATTTTTCCTTCTTCCATTTTGATTTGCTTATCCCCAACATGTACGCCTAGATAGTCAACCTTAGTTTGTTCAAATTGGCACTTCTCGATGTTGAGGTATAGGTTATGTTTCTATAGTATGGTGAGCATTTCCCTAACTAGCTCTTGATGTCGTTCAAGGTGTTGCTCTTCTGACTTGTTGGCTCTTTGTTCAGTGTGGACTGCTATGTTATCCATGTATACTATGAGGGTTCCCTGTGCAATCTGTTTGTGAAAGATGGTGTTCATCATGGTCTGGAAGGTTTCTGGCAAGTTGATGAGTCCAAAGAACATCACCATTGGTTTGAAAAGTCCCTAATTGGTCACGAAGGCCACTTTATGTTGGTCTTCTTCAACAATTTGTATGGTGTTATACCCCCAACAGATGTCAACTGTGGTGATTAGTTCTGCATCGCCTAACCTGTTAATTAGTTGGGGAATTAACAGTAGGGGGTATCAGTTCTTGATAGTCCATTCTTTAATGGGTCGATAGTCTTGTATAGGTCTGAGCTTTCTATTCTTCTTCTTGATGAAGAAGAATGATGCTATGTATTGGCTCTTTGATCTTCAGATGGTACCTTTCTCTAAGTGTTTATCAATAAATTTCTGGAGTTCTTCTTGCTCTGTTGTAGATAGTTTGATAGTTTTGCTGATGAGTGTGGCAGGTGCTCCTAGCTTCAGTTCAATTTTATGGTCCCATGGTTTTTTAGGTAAGTATTTCTTCGATTCTTGGTCACTAAAGATATCTGCAAACATTCGGTATTGGTAGGGGATTCGTTTGTCCATCTGGGCTTGTCTGATGACCGCTTTTCTTCCTCTGGTTTGCATGGTGAATATGGCCTTATCTGTGTTGTCTGTTCGCAGCACAATAGGTAGTTGTTAGTAGTCAATCCATCCCCTGGCCCAGTCAATTCTTGGTTGGGCACTGGCAAACTAAGGATACCCCAAGATTACTTGGTTGTCTCCTAGGTCAGTGAGGAAGTAGCGCAGTTGCATTCACTTCGTTCCTGTCCTTGTTTCAACATCGGTGTAATATTTGAGCGATCCTGCTTTGTTTAGGGTGCCATTGACGTTAAAGAGTCTTCTTTCTTGGGTGAGTCTTCATATGGGGAGGTTTAGCTTGTGTGCATAGTTGATATTAATGAAGTTTTCCATTGCTTCCAAGTCTAGTAGGGCAACAGTTTCAGCTCTTTTTAACCTTAATTGCATAAAGATGTGCAGCGTCATTGATTTTCAGTTCAAAATAAATACATCTTGGTCTCAGTATCATCTAATTAGTGCCGACCTAATTAGACACCTTGAAAATCCTGCGACTTTCCTTCATATTGCTGAATGAACTCATCCTTCTAATGGTCTAGGAGGTGATTGAACATTGCTAAAGTGTTGTCAAGTATTCCATCGGGTGTGATGGGTGTTTGTATGTTCTTCATTTCTTCTGGTTCATCCATTATCAAATTGATCTAGGCTTGTCTCAGAGCACAACACTGTGCTGCCAGATGTCCTTCTTTGTCACACCTAAAGCACTTGTGTTACCGCTAAGACAGCAACCCCCACTAAGGTAGACTCAAAGCTAAGTGACGTGCACTTAGAGTTGCTTAAGAGAAGAGAAGGGGAAGGGAAATGCTACTAAGGCCCGAAGTTTAGAGTGAAGTGTGGTGAGATTGCACAAAAGACTCTACTTAGTGAATACAAGACAGAACAGTACGCTATTTATACTACTTAATAGTAAGCGTAGGTAATCACAATAGAAGGGTCGCTAACAATAGCGACTATGAGACAATAAGAAGTCCAGACAATAGCATACAAGCTAACTATGCCAGACAATAAGGAGGCAAGACAAAAGGTGGGGCATGGACAATAGGAGGCGGCAGAACAATAGAGACAATAATACAATCACCTGCTAACCCAAAGCGCAGGGACTAGGAAGAGGATGGGGGTGATGACCGATGAGACAATATATCTGCTAGCCACTCACGAGATTTGGATACCTAAGGAGAACGGACCAGTTTAACCGGTGGCCACTTACTAGACCCCTCGCAGAGGCATGACTCATGTATGAAACACATGTCGTGCAGACTGCAAAACCAGGAGGGGTCGCACCCACAGCAAGACAGTTTAGCCGCTTGCCTAGGCAGTAACAACTTGCGTGGGGGCCACCGCCTTAGCTGTGGTTGTTCTACTTGCATGGCATTCCCATATGTGTGCTGTCCTTATTGTCTTGGGGTGCATGTCCAGTTGCTTGTGTCTATGGGCACAGCCATGTTGTTCATCCATCATGAGGCATTGGATGAGTTAACTTGTTGGGGTGCGAAGTTCCAGGGAGGTTGTTAGCCCTTTTGTTGAAAGCATAAGGGGTTGTTGCTACTATTGAAGCATTGGAAGTCCGCATTCTGTGCAATTGAGTTGACTAGTTGCATCGATTTAACAATGGCTATGAGCTGCTTTTTCATGGCTCTGTAGGTGATTGGTACAAGTGGAGTGAATACTTTGTCAAATAGGTTTCTGCTTTGGTTGAACCCTTTAAGGAAGAGGTTGATCGCTTCTTGGGACACTAGATTGTAGCCAGCATGGACTACTAGGTCTTTGAAGGTTGCTATGTACTCAGTAATTTCGGGGTATTTGAACTTCAGCTGTTCAAGTTGGTTTCTGGCTCTTAGTTTACAGGTTAAGTCTACAAACTTGTCTTTGAATGCTTGTTCGAATTCTTCACATACTCTTGGCATATTGTGGTGCACTGGATGGAGCCTCCTAAGGCTGTCAATCATGTTTTGTACCCATAAGTCAACCTTCTCTCCTTTGATGAGTGTAAGGGCTAATGCAACTTGTCAAATAGGAGACTCAAATCCAGCGACTCCTTGGTTGAGCATGAGGTATCTGAGGAACTCAGTGAGGAAGGCCTTAGCTTTAGTTCTGTCTCTGTCGAAGATTCTGGGGAGTGATCCCATGGCCTTAATGTTGTGGGCTTGGGGGATGGGGACCATGTCCTGGAGGTGGTTGCCATCAGGCTCTTCATCGGAATGCTCTCCATCTCCATCAGATCCATCATTGCTAGAAGGTCCTTCTCCACCTCCTCCACCACTTGCTCATCAGGGTTAAAGGTGTCTTCTGAAGGCATTGATGATAGTAGCACGGATTTGCCCTTTGTTCAGTTGACTGAATCTAAGCCAATCAGCTCCGAAAGGAACAGATCCTCCACTTCACCCAGTTCCATTAGATGGTTGGGCCAGTTCATGAGCAACCTTGTGTTGCGGAGTGCTCTCTGTAAGGGTCCTTAAGATAGTTTCTATGGCCATCGGTAGTTACGGTTGTGTCTGCTGAGTAGAATATGCGGTAGTAGGGATGGTGGTTGTAGCTAAGGCAATGGTGGGCATTCTATCTGATGCCTAGGGTTCTCTGGTTCATTCGTGGCTTCCTGGCTGTCTCTGATCAATCATGACCAATGAGTTACAGATCTGTAGAGTGAGTCATTCTTTGACCTCTTGGTCTTCTTCTTCTGTTGAGACGTCATCTTGAAATTCATATTGATTTGCCTCCTTGAGCGCTGCTCCTAGGTAGGGATTCCCTATTGTGGTTAAGTGAAAGAACTGGTAAAACTTCTCTTTGTGGAAGACAACTCCTATGGGTTCTTCTGCAAGGTTTTCTGGGTAGTAGATGTGGTATAAGTAGCCATACTTGTTTTCTTGATTGTCTGTGTCAATTTCTCAGATTCTGGTGTCTGGTCATAAGCTTGGTAGCTTCTAGAGTGCCACTTTATCTAGCCACTGGCACGTAGTTTTCTTTGATGAGCTGGCCATTGTAGAAATAGCTTGATCCTAGTGTCACCGCTGCTAGCATGTGACTCTAGAACTTAGAGTCAAAGTAGAGGACCTACACGAAGTGGTCCCAATAAGCGAGGGCGATGAGTGCAGCCATGTGTGCTGCAAGGACAAATAGGATATAGATGAGCACAACCACTAAGGCTCGTAGTACTGGGTCATTCAGTATTGAGGCACCAGAGTCGATGATAATGGCTAAGTCAAATATGATAGAGGAGAGGCATTACAAAGGCCTCTATAGCTAGACTCAGGAGGATCCCTTACGTAAAGGGATACTAGCACACAGATGAAAGAGTTGCAAAGGACTTTATAAGAGTAAGGACCTGTCAAAGGCCTCTAACACTGGGAATAGGACAAGAGGATCAAGTTGAGGTCCTAAGGCAACCTCTGCCCCTACTAAGTACTACTAGTAGGTAAGGGCAGTACGAGTAACTAGAACAATAAGGAGATCAAGTCT
>Ga0210393_10002701_pt1 | contig 14451 bp, 10 predicted proteins | sample IncBWC27OmetaG_FD_160068 | JGI IMG/M metagenome (GOLD analysis project Ga0210393, IMG submission 160068) | Forest soil microbial communities from Barre Woods Harvard Forest LTER site, Petersham, Massachusetts, United States - Inc-BW-C-27-O ... | reverse complement strand
ATCCGCGGATGACCAATCCAGCCAGCAGTTTCGTATAGAACATGGCCGAGCGGAAATTCAAGGCGCTGTTTGCCGTTTACGTTGCGGACGGCCGCCAGCGTCCCGCCGTCTGGAGACCAATCAGCCCAGTCGACATTTTCAGCGAGCTGACGAGGAGATCCGCCCGTCAGTGGGACTTGGCCAAGCGTTCCCCGGCCTGCGAACAGAAAACGATTGTCGACCGACTGCAGCACCGGCATTTCGCCTGAAGGGGAAACCGCAAGCAGCTGAGTTGCGGGTAATCCGAGGCTTCGCGCTCCGGGAATTTTCGGATCGTTGGAGAATATTTCAGTTGGTCCGCCGTCCCAGGATGCGGCATAGACCACGCCGTAACCATCGGGTGTAAACCGGGCTGAGTACACCGTGCCACGACTAGAGGTCAGCCGTTGAAAATCTGGCGGCTGCAATTTGGCTGTTCGGTGGCCGACGTAAACGCCTAAGCCGACGAGGAACGCGATTGCTAGAAGTGCCAGGAGCGTGCGGTTTAATCCCGATGGCACTCTGCCGGGCCGATCATCGTTGATCGGCTGTAGCGGCGGATGCGTATCCACCGGAGCTTCGTCCAGCGTGGCCACAAAGCGGTAACCACGACGTGGCACAGTCTCAATGAAGGAGGGACTTTCGGCTGAATCGCCCAGAGCAGCGCGGAGCTTGCCGACCGCAACATTCACCGCGTGGTCGAAGTCTCCAAAACTGTCTTCCGGCCAGATACGGGACTGCAGTTCCTCGCGGGTGACCAGGTCTCCCGGGTGCTCCAGCAGAATCTGCAGCACTTTGAATGGCTGATCCTGGAGTTTGATGCGGCTTCCAGACTTACGGATCTCTCCGGAGGGGAGATCGGCTTCAAACGCCCCAAACCGTATTGTCCGGTTTCCGTTATTCACCGTGACCGTCCCGTTCGTAGGAAAGTCTAGCATCTTTGGTTGCCTCTCCTATCGACGCTGTAGACGCTAATTGGTTTCTTAAATCCGGGCGGAGACTACGGTCTCCGCATGTCTCCTGCGTGTCTCCTGATCGGTGGATGCAGAAGCTAGGTGCTGTGAATTGAGATTGTTGGCGCTGATCGAATATACCTTCCCACGTTGGGCGGATTTCGAACACAGTTCATCGCTCCACCACCAGAAAGGAACGAATCTTATGAACTGGATGAAGGGAACTTTTGCTGGCCTTTTGTCAGTCGCTGTCCTATCAAGCAGTGCTGTGGCTCAAGACACGCCCCAGGATCCCACAGTAACCGCTTCAACCTCCCGCGAGCGGCAGATCGAACTGGCCTTGAGCGCGGCCCCAGCCGAGGTATCGAGTAAGGCCACAGTTTATATTTTGGGGGCCAAGGGCTACGAGAAGGCTCGCGAAGGTACTAACGGCATTAGTTGTTTCATTTGGCGGTCATTCAAAGAAACAATGCAGGTTTCGGCAGCGCCAGCGTGCTTCGACGCCGTGGGTAGCCAAACTCTTATGGTTACTGCTATGCGTAGAGAAGAACTGCGTGCGCAGGGCAAGTCAGAAGCAGAGATCAAGGATGACATCGCGAAGGGATATAAGGAAGGCCGCTACAAAGCGCCCGGGCCGGGTTTCCTTTACATGCTGTCGAACGAAAACTATTTCTACCGTTCCGGCGCCAAGCAGTGGGGTGCCGTGCCCCCCCACGTGATGTTCTATGCGCCTTATAAGACCGCGAAAGACGCGGGATATGAATCGATGTCGCCAACCATGGTGCCTTTTATGACGGGAGACGGGCCGGAAACCTTGATGGTCGTATCCGCGGAAAAGCCGCCCGATGGTGACTCCTCCGGCGATTCCCACAAACACTAAGCACGGGCTTGGTGGAGATTTGGCGAAGTCTTAGGAAAGGAAACGAACATGAAGCTTACGAGATGGATGAAGACGACTTTTGCCGGCGCGCGGTCAAGCAGTGTGGCAGCTCAAGTCGAGGTTCAAGAGCCCACGAAACGAAAGCCTAGGCGCATTATGGATTGCACCCTCACAATGATCGCCATGAGCTTGCTCATCGCACCGATAGCGATACCTAGAGCTGCTGGGGGCGCAAAGCCTGCGGCAGGCCCGACCACAGAAAGCGCGATGGCGGCTGAGGATGAACTCACCCGAGCGATGCGAGACAACGATGCGGATGGCATTGCACGCTGCCTGTCAGATGACTGGGCGGTTATTTCTGCGAGAGGTGGCGTCGGAGAAGGGAAGTCGATCTTTCCCGACGGCATAAAGTCGGGTTACTTGACGCGTAAAACATTCGAGGCATCGGAACCCAGAGTGCGCCTCTACGGAAATGTCGCCCTGGTGACGACCAAGCTCCACACCGCAGGCATGTTTGGTGGCAAACCCTTCGATGTGATGGAGCGCCAAACCGACGTATGGGTTTGGAAAGACGGGAACTGGAAATGCGTTCTAACCCACGAGGCGTTCGAAGGCGCGGAAAAGGATCAGAACCAACTTAACCGCTGACCTTGGATTCAGATTGACGCGCGCGCATGATCCGGAGGCCATCTACGCACAAGATGCTGGCTTCTTGCCAAAGCAAAGCGGTTTCGTGCCTCCGCACCACAAGCACTAAAGGAGGGTTGTCGGAGGTGTCGCGAGCTGATAGGCACGCTTTTTGTCCAGCATAAGTAATGCAAGAAGTGATCGAGGATTGATTTACGCGTGCTTGTCCGAGCGAAATCAATGGGGAAGAATCTTGATCTCGGATTTGAATTCGTGATAGTTGCGGAAGTCAATGATGTTGTGGCTGCAGTTGCTGGTACCGCGTTCACAACCCAAGGCCTCGGCATGGACCGGAAGCAGAAACGACGTCTCGCCAAGGGTCACGTTCGCATAATCGAGCGCGGTCTCGACCGTATCCATCGGGAAATCTGACGGTATGTTGCGGGCCTGCATCTCGATTCGCAGGACGCGCGCGGTGTTTGGATCTATCCATACGGAGCCTGCGTAAGCCGGAGACACATTCTGAGAACCCGCATGCAACATCCAATGTGAATTTTCGCTCTGCACTTGAAAGTCGTAAACCTGGGCATTGAAACCCGAAATAGGAGACGCACCACCGGACCGGAATTGCGCGTGTGTAGCGGGGTGAAAAAGATCCAGCAGTATGGACGCAAATTCTCCGGTTGACCAGGACCCATCGATCTGCTGCAGGGGCTTGTCCGTGGGGCGGTCATTGATCTTCACGTTCCGATAACTTTCCTGCCCGTCCTCAAAAACGATTTCCGCCGAAACCTGATCCAGTGGCATTTTCCCCTCGCGGCCTCGCTGGGTAAACCGCGACATGAACTCCTGGCAAACAAAGTTGGGAAGCTTCTGGGAAAACTGGAACGCCGCCTCTCTGGCCCTTTCGATCAAGGCTTCGGAGGGAGTCAGCGAACGCGTGGGCGCGGAGTCCGCGGGGCGCGACGCGGCCGGCGGCGGGTCAGGACAGGGAGGCAAAGCTGGCTGTGTGCCTCGTTGCAAAATGGGAGGAACGTCGGAGCAAGGAGGGGTCGTACTCTGGGCTGGCGATTGAGCCGCGGATGGCGTGGCCAAAGCAAGCCCTAATGCGACTATTGCGCCAGCCAAGTGAAGCCAGCGGCCCGTAGATTGAAGGCTACATCCTTTCACAGACTCACTTCCTCTCGAATTTAGCATAACTCACGGGAATTTTAGGCCCGAAATTATCCACGCGCGCCAACCGATTTTTCGACAACGTTCACCTTTTCACGAGACTTAGCGTGATGCTCGAGGGATATTGCGTTGAGTGATGGACTTCGTTGTGAGCCACGATGCCATGGGATTCATTGAAGTTGTCGCCGCCAGTGTTGAGATTGCGGTCGAATTGCGGGAAATTGCTGCTGCTGATCTCGAGGCGCAACTGGTGCCCGGGCGCGAAGTAGATGCTGGTCTGCATGGGCTGGAACGTGACTTTGTAGACTTTGCCTTTTTCCATCCAGACTGGTGGCTTGGTATAGCCTTCGCGATAGCGGGCACGCTGAATATTTTCTTCGATATTGTAGGCCGTGCCGTCGGGCAGCACCTCGATGAGCTTCACGGTAAAGTCCGTGTCCTTGGCATCGCTCGACACATAAAGCGTAACGTCGATGGGGCCACTGAACTCGATGCCCTCCTTGAGCGGACCTGTGCTGTAAACGAGAATATCGTCGCGCACTTCGAGACTGCGTTGATCGAGCGCGCCGGGCTTGTACTCCGCGCCCAGACAGCAGAAGCCTCCTCCGTGAGTGGGAACGGGGTTCATGGGATCGTAAACAAATTTGTCGGGGCTATCTTTGGGCTCCGCCGCGGCAAGCAGAGATCCATCTCCGTAAAGCGAATTGGCGTGTCCTCCGCTGGCCAGGTAATACGTCACGGGCTTTGCGCCCTCGGGCGGCCAGGAGTCAGACGACTGCCACTTGTTGCTGCCCATCGTGTAGTAGCGAACCTTGGCAGTCTTGGCGAGAATCCCGTTGTCATCGCCCTTGAGGAAGTGGTCAAACCATCCGTAGGTGAGGGCGTCATAGTCGAGGCGGGCGTCGCCCATGTCGCGCTCGCCGACGATGGTGTGCTCGGCGGCGCGTTTGTACCCGCAATGGCTGACGGGCGCGATGACCGCGTACTGCTCGGCGGCGACCGCCGCGCTTGCCGTGCTGCGGACGTAATTGTATGCAGCCAGGTTCGGCCCGATGCTGACGTCGTACCAGGTCATCAGCCAAAGTCCGGGAAGGTCAATGCGCATGCTGTCGTTCCAAAGCCCGCCCTGGTACCACGATGGATCGTTGGGCGTGCGCGTGATCATCCCCGGCTTACCGGAGGGCGTGGTGTCAGCGAAGATGCCGCGCGGGGAGCCAATCGCGGCGTAGATGTCTTTCTCCGGCAGATGCTGAAGCGCCTTGGACCAGTCAATCGTAGGTGGGTGCGCGGAAAGATCGTAGGACTTGGCAGCAGTCACCAACTCTTCCTGCGTGATGCCCGGCGGAAACGTAGGACGTCCGTCTTTGACGAGAAGGCCGTAGTCGAAGAGCCATGACCCGAAAAGCATCTGCACCGCTCCGCCGCGGAACCAGTTGCCCTGCTCATAATAAGGGCCGACGCGGCCGACGCCGGCGCCAAAGCTCTCGGGGATGAACGTCGTCAGCGCCTTGTTGCCGCGCGAAGCCACGGCTAACTGCCATTCTGCCGTCGAGGAGCAGCCGATCAGGCCGACCTTGTCCGAAGACCAGGGCAGCCCTCCCATCCAGTCGAGCGCATCATCGGAATCGGTGAGTGGCACGCCGAGAATATCGTAGTCACCTTCGGAGAAATAGCGGCCGCGCTCGTTCATCTCGACATATGCGTAGCCGTGTTTTACCGCTTCGAGTGGGGTGGACATGTCGCGAGGCGCGCCCAAATCCAAGTCCCAGTAATTGAAGTTGTATGGAGTGCGGACAAAAATGATGGGATATTTCTTTGATTCGTCCTTGGGGCGGTAGATATCGGCCTGCATGCGTTTGCCGTCACGCATGGGCACCATAACCTTGCGTTCAATGATGGCGATGGATTCGAGTTCGGTTTCGGTTGCGTTGCGCCGGGCGACCGCGGCGGCGTCCGGTTGCCGAGCTTGCGCAAGGGCGGATGGGACAACGCCCGCGAAGATCGTGTGACATAAAACCGCCAGAGACGCCAGTTTGGTAACTCGGTTCATTCCGGCCTCTTCCTTCACGGGCTGTCGAGGGAACTAGAATCCCGTGGCAGACAATATAACCCAGGCCGCGCGCTCCTGCTGATCTTCGACCATGACGCGAATGGAGTTCGTAGATGTGCTGGCTGCACTTCTACTCGGGGGATTCTTCCCCTACGGCCCCAGCTGAGAAGCGGTCACATCCGGTGCCTTGACAAGCGCCGTTGGTGCCCCAGGTCGGATAGTAAAAATACCCAAATTCACCGGAGAAATACCAGGACCTATCGTCCGGTTCACGCCCGACGGAATGTTTGCGCGGAATGTCCTCAACATCGGAGAGGTAATAGGATGCGCTGGCGCAGGCGCGGTCTACAGGATTCTTGCATTCTGGTATTGCGGTCATCCAGTACAAACCAGCTTTCAGCTTCACGGGCGGATCGATGGTTAACATCAACGTGTATTCCGCTTGCCCGAAGCCATGCCGGCCGGTGGCGATGTATGTGGCAGGAGCCGCGCCGTCCGCAACGATCGTCCCACCATTGCCCTGACTCATGCCTTTCGAGATCGACCACAGTCCTTCTTGAGGATCAATTACATTTACGTTGGAAAGATTGTTGGAGAACAGGGCGGTCACCGTCCATGTCTTTCCGGCGGGCACAATAAAGGGAACGAAAACTCGCGCGCCGCTGACCACGGCGGTCGTGAGTTCGTTGGCCAAAGAATTCGCTTCCTTGTTATGAGGGTCGAAGTCGCCGCCATAAAACAGACACGGATGGCAATAGGCTGGAGGCGTCGGCGGTGTGTTCTGCGAAGCGTCCTGGGATGCGGCAGGTAAGCTGCTCCATAGAATCAAGGTGCTCATTAGTAGTAATAAGAAAAAATATTTTGGCATTTCGTTCCGATTCCTTCCGTCGGTCATGTGTCTCTGAATCCCCTCGCCGATAGAAGGGGTTTCCATTCTTACATCCCAGATAGGCACACGCAAATCGGGAGTCGAAAGCTTGGTTTTGCCGGTGGGTGTCCGTAAGTTTCTTGCGTCCGGAATCAGAGCGAAACTGTGAGGAAAAAGGACCGTCGGGACGGTAACCTAGGTAACTTTCTGGGGCAGAAACTGCGTGATACGCTCGTCGGATAAGAAGCAAGAAATCAATGGTTTCCGGGGGGACAAATGCTTCGCCGCTGGTGTCTCTACCTGCAGGTTTTCTCAGCTTTTGTGGTTTGGAATGGGCTCGCGTCGGCTGAGTCCAATGCGGTCCAGCCCAGGCAGAAGAATGCGTCTGCCAAACTTCCGGTTACGACTTCCTCAGCCCAGGCCCGAAACAGCTACGAAAAGGCCATGCAGGAATTCGAGGAGTACCGCATTCCGGAGACGCTACAGGACTTGCGAGCAGCGGCCAAGGCGGACCCTAATTTCGCCCAGGCATTCATTCTGATTTCCCGCATGAGCCAGGATCCGGCGGAACAAACGGCCGCGCGCAAGCGAGCCCGGCAATTGGCCATGAAGGTGAGTCCGAGCGAGCAATTGTTGATCCGCTGGCTGGCAGATGCGCAGGAGAACAATTGCCTGCCCGCGATTGCAGCCATGAACGATTTGCTGGCAAAGTATCCGCGCGACCAGCGCCTGGCCTACCTTGCCGGCGACTGGTTGATGCAACAACAACGCTACGAGCAGGCGATCACGGTGTTGGAACGTGCGCTCGCCCTGAACCCGAATTATGCTGCCGCGCTGAATGATGTGGCCTACGGATACGCGGATACGGGAAACTTCGAAAAGGCTTTCGCGGCGATGGACCACTATGTCGCGCTCGAACCCGACCAACCCAACCCGCATGATTCGTACGGCGAGATTCTTCGCATGGCAGGGAAACTTGATGCCGCGCTCGAGCAGTTCCGCATGAGCATCCGCATCGATCCGAATTTTGGCTCGGAAGTCGGTGTTGCCGATACCTATGCGCTCATGGGCAAGGAACTGGAGGCTCGCGAAGAGTATGACCGGGCCATCGTTTTCGCTCCCAGCAACGCGGACAAAGTGCAGCGTGAATTGCAATCGGCTGTGACCTGGATTCGCGAAAACAATCGCAAGCAGGCAGAACGGGCATTGAACGATGTCGCCAGGCACGCTCACTCCGCGGGGCTGGCACGGCTCGAAGCCGAGACTCACCGGATTCTGGGCATGTACGAGCCCGATCCAAAAACGGCACTCAAGCAATTGCAGGCAGCCCAGGATGTGCTGGGAGAAGAGCATGAGATTTCCGCCAGCGACCGTGACGAGGAGTTGGCCCTGATTTTACGTGTCCGGGCTGCACGGTTCGCGGAAATGCAGGACATGGATTCAGCCTCGAAAGCAGTCAATCAACTCGAAGCCATGGCGGGCACGAGCCGGAGCCAGGTTATCCAGCTTTGTTATCACGGCGCAGCCGGCGCCGTTTTCGTCGGACAGAGGAAGTTCGCGGAAGCGATTCCTCATTTAGAAGAAGGTGCGGGCGATCCGGAGTCCATGAGACTTTTGTGGCGGGCCTATACCAGCACGGGCGCGACTTCTGACGCGCAGGCGATTGCCTCGAAGCTGGCATCGCTGAATCTGCCTACGGTCGAGCAAGCGCTGGTAGTGCCGCAATTCAGGGTGAGCCTGATCAGCCGAGCGGAGCAACCGTAGGGCGACAAACTCCCCGCCATGCCACGCATCCCAATCTTCAGCTTCGGACATGCAGAGCAGGAAGCGGCACTGCCGCGCCTGACTGGCTATACTTCTTCGCTCTCGCTCGAAGGCCTGCAACTCGGCATCGACAACCTGCGCCACGATGTTCATCTCAGCCCCAAGTTCGTGGCCCAGACGCGTTCACAAATTTCACGGCTGATCGTGCGCCACGGCGATGTCGAAGGATTGCTGGCGGCGGAAGCGCCGCAGCCGCGGCAGGGCGGACACTTCATTGGATCGAATGCCGGTCCGAAGAGCAATGCCAGTTCCGGCGCCCGGTCCAACGCTTCTGACTTGAAGTCTCTGCTGGCGGAAGTGCATTCGGCAGCCCTGAATCGCGCCAAGGCGGAAGGAAGTCCATCGCTGGATGTGCTGGCTCGTGTTGCAATCGTCAAGTTCTTACGCATTGAGCTGGGACTGCAGTTTGCCCAGATTCTGGAACGCTGTCGCATGACCCTGAAGAGCTACGAGGGCATCCGGGCGCAAAAGGCGCTGGAATATCGCGAGCGGGTAGCGGCCTTTCAAGTGGCGAAGAAAGTCATTCTGCGCAAGACCGGGCAGGAATTATTTCGTACCCTGCGCGAAATCGAAAAAGAAACTCTGGCGCGCACGCGACGGTCCCTGTTCGGAAGCAGCCACGACGAGCAATACAAACTGTTCCTCAATCCGCTGATCTTCACCGCAGATGGTTGCGACGCCTATGTCAACGCTGAGCAGTACGTGATGCTGGGCAATTTCGATCGCGATCCCGATCGCTTCCCCAACGTTCGCCGAATTGCTTATGAATTTCTGCAGTCGCTGAATCTTGGCCTCGAAGCCGATCCTGAGCGCGCCATCAATGCCTGGCTCAATGTGCCGGAGAACGCGCAGGAACTAGTTGGCTCCGGAACTCCCGAGGACTCCACACCCGAAGAGCGAGCCCAAAAGGCACGTTTGGCCGCATGGCTTGGCCTGCTCGATCGCGAGAAGCTCATGGAGTATGTCGTGGCTTCCTATGAAGCGGTGCCGCTGCTGGCCGAGTATTCGCCGCGCATCAACGCGCAGCAATTGAAGAATGCGCTGATCTCGCGCGAAGAGCGCACGCGAGTGGAGAAGTTGATTCTGGAGCAGGGCAAAGTTTCGCGCGACAGCCTGCAAGCCGCGGTGCAGCGAGTGGCGAGTTGCAAGGGCGCGGAGCGGGGCAAGATGGCGGCCAGGTTCCTGCACGATTTCATGCGCTACCATCGCGACCTGCGGAACCTGGAAACGCTGCGCTCGGCGATGGACAACGTCAATCTCATCGCCAACGATAAAATGCGGCAGCTCTCTTCCATGAACGGCACGCTGTACGAGTTTCTGCTGCCGGAAGAACAGAAGCCGTCGGAAGAGAAGGTTCTGCGTCACGTGATTATCAAAGCCGATGTGCGCGACTCATCGCGCCTGACGCGATCGCTGCTGGAGCGCGGCATGAATCCGGCTTCCTACTTCAGTTTGAATTTCTACGATCCGGTGAACAAACTGTTGTCGAAGTACGGAGCCAGCAAAGTTTTTCTCGAAGGCGACGCGATTATTCTGGCTATCCTCGAACGCGAGGGGGAGCCGGGCCTCGCGGTGGGCCGGGCTGCGGTTTTGGCGCGCGAAATTATTGAGATCGTGCGCGGTTACAACCAGTTGCTGGAGCGCGCTGGACTTCCGGGGATTGAATTGGGCGTGGGGATTTCCTTCCAGGATTCGGCGCCGATGTACCTGATGGATGGCGAGCAACGCATCATGATTTCGGACGCGCTCAATGAGAGCGACCGTCTTTCCTCGTGCAGCAAGCGGGTGCGGAAATCCATGAAGATGATGGAAACGCCGTTCAACGTCTACGCGTTTCAGACTGTGCCTGACGCTGATGTGGAAGACAGTCCGGACGACTTCATCCTGAAATATAACCTGAACGGCATTCGCATTAGCGAGGCCGCGTTCCTGAGATTGAAGCAGGAAATTTCGCTCGAACTTTCTCCGCTTGATTTACCCAAGGCATGGGAAGGCGAAGAGTTTCATCTGTGGAGCGGCATGGTCCCAGTCGGCAATGATATTTTCCGCAAGATCGTCGTGCGAGGAAGCCGAATGCCACAGATTGATCCGCACAATTTCTCGGTCCAGCTCTGGACTGAGCGCTGGTACTACGAAATCTGCGCCAACTCCGCAATCGACGCCAAGCTCGAAGGTAAAGCGACGGCCGGGAAGTAAGGCTCGATCAGGCGCACCCGAAACTGTGAGGGTACCCCCCTCCCCCCTTGTCCTTCGCAAAATCTAGAAAACAAACGATTTTGCGTTGCGACTATGTGCTAAATCTTTGAGTTTGCAGGACTTATGCGCAAAATCTAGAGAACATGGGGGTTATTGGCTGACGCCAGGTGTCTTTTGTACCATTTTGGAACCACGGCGCTGCCCATTTTGCCGCCGGCCCTGAAGCTTAGATTGTCAAAGAACAACAATTATCTTGTAGATAATGTATCTTCCAGTAGGTTATCGGATGTAGATCACGCAGTCAACGATAAAACGCGCGGTCAGGCTGAGCGCCGGTGATCCTCAGATCTCCGCCATGCCTTCGAGGTAGAAAACGCAGGAGCCTTCCAATTCGACGCGATCGCCCGCCAGACGGCATATGATTTCTCCGCCACGCGGCGAGGCCTGAAAGGCGCGAAATGCAGTCTTGCCTAGCCGTCGGGCCCAATACGGCGCCAGCATGCAGTGAGCGGCACCGGTCACGGGATCTTCGGGGATTCCTTTGGCCGGGGCGAAGTAGCGACTCACGAAGTCGTAAGTTCCGTCTCCGGGCGCAGTCACGATTACGCCGGGTCGGTCCATGCGGGCGAGCGCCGCCATATCAGGAGCAAGCTTACGCAAAGCCTGCGCATTCTCGAGCAATGCCAAATAGTTGAACGCATTGCCGAAGACTTCGACTGGAAACACGTCCAAAGCTTCTGCCAGCCCCGGCGGAAGCGAAACCGGTTCGGACGGTCGAGCAGGGAAGTTCATGACGTAGCCCACATCCGAGCGCTTCACCGTCAACGGCCCGCTTGCGGAGTGGAAGACAACCGCGTTCCGTCCGGGTTCCAGCCGCTCCATGACCACCGCGGCGCTGGCTAGCGTGGCGTGGCCGCACAGCGGCACCTCGAGGTTCGGCGTAAACCAGCGCAAGCGATAGTCGCTGCCTTCGCGGACAAGAAAAGCCGTCTCCGACAAATTGTTCTCAGCGGCAATCGCCTGCAACACTGCGTCGGCCGGAAAGCAGTCCATCGGCATCACAGCGGCGGGGTTTCCCGCGAAGCGGCGATTGGTGAAGGCGTCAATCTGGAATATTGGTATGCGCATGATTTGGATTTGAGTGCTGCGAATGTTTCAGTAGAGTATCTTCGCGTCGATTTCGATGCAACCTTGCTTCGAAACGAAATGCGGCCGTGTGGCGCGTGCGCCCAAGTTGCGAGATTTCAGTTTGTTGATGGCTTTTTCCCGGGCGAAGGCGTCCGCGGCTACCTGACTATTTTTGAGAACGCGGGCGGGGGTGCCCGCGCCACATGATCTTCTTACTTTTTCAGTGCGGCGCTCTTTGTGTTTGTGGTGCAGGACGATGGGGTGTCGCTACATTTGCGGAATGCGGGCACTACCAATGCTTGTTCTAACGTGGGGTCGTTGAGGTTGGTCAGGGTGTCGTTGGTACGCTTCGCTCCGGCGCTGTATCCGATCTTCTGATAGGCGGCGGCCAGGAGCTTCAGGGAAAATGGATTGCTGTTGTCTTCTTCCAAGTGCGAGATGGCTTCATCGTACTTGCGCTCGGAGAATAGAACTTCACCGGCCGCTCCGTGGTATGCCAACTCGCTCACCTTGTCGTTGGAGCTTTCTGACATGTCGGACAAGCGCGCAAGCGTAGAGTTTGCGATTTGCTTGTTGCCCATCTTCAGAGCGACTTCCACGCGCGCGCGCAAGATCTGCGCCATCTCCTGCGTAAGCGCAATCTTTAAAGCGTTCTGGCCTTCCTGCGCAGCGGCCTCAGCCTTGTCTAGATAGGCTAGCGCCTGCTTCGGATTCTGCTCGCACATGGCCATCTGCCGGTAAGTGTCGGCTTCGGCCTGGCTGTTGTGCCTGGTGTGCGCGTAATCGGCAATCGGCTGGAAGGCGTGCTCGGCGTTCTCGTAATCGCCTTCGCGGACGTAGGTGGTCGCTTCCCTCGTATTCCAGAGAATTTGCTGCAGCTCAGGCAAAGTAAATTTCTTGAACCCGATTTCGTATTCTTTCCGAGCCTGAACCTGATCGCCCATGAGCGAGTAAGTATCGGCGATGCCAAACTGCGAAGAATAGAATTCGGGATTGATTACGAGCGCCGCGCGGTAATGTTCGATGGACTGGTTGAAGCGTCCTGCCATACGCAGAATCTCGGCGTAGGAATCCTGCGGATTGGAGTCGTTGGGCATTAACGCAACGTATTTGTCCATCATCGCGAATGCCTTGTCGAACTGCCGCAGGGCGGCGTAGTTGTAGCCCATGTTGTTGATGAGGCCGGGAGAATCTGTGATCCCGGAATTCTCGTAGATGGCACTTGCGCGCTCGAACTGGGACTGCTGGAAAAGCCACCACGTGGTCATCCAAACTACCCACTTATCGTGCGGATATTGATTGACCACGTCGTTCATTTTGGGGATGGCGGTAATCAGCTTGTGGTCGGCGGCATCCTGGTACCACTCGATGACCAGTTGCTCGGAGTTGGTGGCGTGACTTCTGGTGGTAAATGCCTTTTGTTGTTCGACAACCTGCTCGGCGGAGTCGAGGCTGATCTGCGCCAGAAATTCGTGACCCATGGCGAAGTCGGGATCGACCTGAACCGCTTTGCGCAGAATGTTGTTTGCTTCTTCCTGTTCGACTTTGTCGAGGTACAGGTCCAGGGCTTCTTCGACCAGACGGCGCGCCTCGGGAGATTTGGTGGTGAGGGGGAACACGGCGATGGGCGTGTTCGAAGCTGCGGAGGCGGTTTCTTCCGCCATGGCGACGGCTGAAAAGAGGCTCACGCAGATGGCCGAGATCATTGTTATAAAGATGGATTTTCTGTAGACCGATTTTTTGCAGATCATTGTTAGTTTCCCCAGTTAGTTTCCCCTGGCTAGTTTCCCCTCAAAAAGTAGCCCTGCTCGACTGGCAGCTTACCGTCGACCTTCACCACGTTCACGTCTTGAGTGAGCGAATACAAATCGACCACGCCGATGGCTCCGGGCGAAGTTGAAACGAAGCGAAGCACGGCATCGTCGCTATCGGCAACCATAATCACGTCGCGATGAGCTTGAACAAAGGCGTGGGCCTGCTCGGCGGTCATGTTCAGGAGCTTGCGCAGAACCAGTTGCATGTCCGCGGACGACGGGTCGCGCATGACGACGGTTATGGCTTTTCCATCCGGCCAACTGGGTTTATGTGCGGTGAAGATTTTCATCAACTCGGACGCGGTAAGGTTCGAAGTGGAGTTTGCCTTGTCGGCAACGATCGCGAATTGCTTGGCTTGAACGGCGCAGGGCAGGAACGCGACCCACATCAGCAGCACGAGGACTCGTCGCCGGTTTATCACAATGGCGCGATTGTAGCCCGCGTGTTGTTACCGGGAAAAGGTAACCGAGGTAATAGAGTGTGGTTCTTTTTCGATCATGAACTGTTTTGGGAAGGCAGTTACTGGCCGGCGCGGAGTGGCGAGATTAATAAGCGAGCAGTCGATTTTTTCTTGGTGTCGGATTTGTCGGGTTGATAGACCAGGTCGAGCGAACCTTCCGCCGTGGGCGAAGCTTCGGCCAGCGTAGCGGCCAGGCTGCGGAACGAGCGTCCGACATCGGCGGTTTCATGGAGCGCCACGGGCGAGCCCTTGTCGATGGCGGGTGCGATTGCCTGATGGTTGTTGGGGATTTTCCAGAGCAGCTTGCAGCCGGTAGCAGCTTCGACGTCTTCATCTCCGAAGCCGGGGATTTTCTTGTACCGGTTCAACACCAGACGGACCCGGTCGCGTCCTCCGCCTTCTTCGAGGAAAGATCGCAGGCGACCCGCGCTCCAGAGAGAAACCACGTCCGACTGTGCC
>Ga0210393_10002700_pt1 | contig 14463 bp, 15 predicted proteins | sample IncBWC27OmetaG_FD_160068 | JGI IMG/M metagenome (GOLD analysis project Ga0210393, IMG submission 160068) | Forest soil microbial communities from Barre Woods Harvard Forest LTER site, Petersham, Massachusetts, United States - Inc-BW-C-27-O ... | reverse complement strand
TGCGTATTGCGGCTTGGTCCCATCGGGGACGAGACGCTGATTGCCCGCCCGCTGGGCAAGTTACGCATGGTCAACGCTGCCAGTCCCGCCTACCTGGCGCGCCACCGCGTCCCTCGATCGCTAGAAGATCTTCAGCGTCAGGAACATCCGACCATTCATTTTTCGACGATGCTGGGCGCAAGACCCTATGGATGGGAATATCCGGACGGCGACAGCTACGCGACGCTTCAGTTGCCAGGTGCGCTATCGTCAACAGCGCGCAGACCTACGAAGCTGCGGCCCTCGCCGGCCTTGACCTGATTCAGGCGCCACTCTTGGGGATTGGCCGATACTTGGAGAATGGAGCGCTTGTGGAGATCATACCCGATTTTCGTCGCCGGGCGTTCGCCGTGTCCCTCGTCGTCGCACATCGAAGCAATCTGTCGCGCCGAGTCCGCGCATTCATGAAATGGATCGAAGGTGTGCTGACGCCGTATCTGGAATAGCGAGACGAACATCTTCGTCCGGCCCTCGAATCAATATTCTGAAGTTATGTCTTCGGGCATGCGATGTTGCGCGCCGCGGTGCGCAGGGTGCCTACGCTCGCAGCCTGTGCGTTGGGTGCTTCAGCGTGATACGAAAAGCGCCGCCAGGACGGCGAGCGTGCCAAAAGCCGCGATGTTCCAGAACAGCGAGCGGATGAGCGGTATTCCGGATATGTAGAGCGCGGTGTAAGCGATGCGCCCGCCGATATAGGCGATCGACCCCAAAGCGGCTTTGCTGGACCCGGTTCCCGTTCGTTCAACTAGCCTCTAAGCGCCCACGAAGGGCAGGCTCTTCACCGCTTGCCATTGAGCGGCTTGTCCGACGCCGGAAAACTTCTCCCGGAAAGTGTTGGGTCGCCACGCGGCGGCCGGATCAAGCTTACCACTCTCTGTGAAAAAGGCGTTTGCGCCGCCCTCGGAAACGGCCGCTAAGCCGTAGCCATTGGCGGCGCAGAGCCGGCAAAGCGCCGTCAGCGATGCGCCATGATACCAGCCGCTCGGATGCGTTTCGTGGCGATCGAACGTCGGATCATAAGGAACGGAAATCGGCTCCAAGCCGAAGGTCGAATTGTATTCGACAGAAATCAGGGCTGGCCGCGTCTCGATCAAAGATTTTAGAAACCAATAATCGTTGCCGTCAACGTCGATCGATAGAACGCCAATCTTGTGGAATGCGAACTTGATAAAATCGAGATTATCCAGCGTCAAGAATCGCTGAACGATCTTGAGTCTGGCGGGAAGGAGCGCGATTGAATCTGACACCTGGCGCGCGTTGCCGTCTATCAGCAGGCCCTGCCAATCGCCTTTCCTAGCGAGGGAGGCGCAGTTAAACTCTACTGGGTGAAACCCAAATTCAACGAAGGTCCGCGGTGCGTTGGCGGCTAATCGTTCTATGATTTGCGGTTCGTCTGATTGCGCCTTCGCTCGCAGCATTTGCATCCGGTAGTAGAGGCGGCGCAGCGCGGCATTTTCTCTGACCATCTGGCGCATGATGCGGAAATTTCCCAAAAACTGTTCAAATATGCGTCATTTCCAACACAACCTTAAGCCGCAAGTCAAGTTGTATAATCGTCGTCATTCTCCTGAGTTTTTCGCAAGACCGAAAAAATCTGTTGAAGGCCAGCGCCCTTTTAGCGGCCCACAAAACCTATCCCCAAGGCATCTGCGAACTTCGCTGGGGTCATCCATCGGGAGTTCCGAGATGGGACCGGTCCAACCCGCGTTAGCCATTCGGCTTACTGGCGGCGTGACAACGAGAAGCCGAAGTGGGCCGACGCGCGGCCCGAGTTGCGATCGAGGCCATCACATCATGAACCGCACCCCCTGACGACCCAGCCCGGCCGATGAACCTGCTTGTCGCGATCTGCGGTGACCAGATCAACAGTTACCGGTCAAAGATCGAAGCGCTTTTGGCCGACCCTCAACACGAACGCCAGGTTTGTGAAGACCCGGCAAGACGGCGGATGGAAGGAACGACGCACGAACAGGTGGTTCCGCTTCTATGTTGGGAGGTCGGCGAAGCTCCGGCGCCGGTCGGTCGGAAGCGCAACTGCCAGCGGCTCACCCACCGCACATGCAAGGCGGTTGAGGCGGTAAGCAAAGCTACGGCCCCAGCGATTTTTGCCTGCGCTGGGACCGTTTTTCGTCAGTTCGAAATCACGAAGAACAGCGAACCAAGCATAGCGCCGCAAGCAGCAGCGCGGCCCGTGCAACTGAAATTGAGAGCCGCAGATTATCGCTATTGTGGATCATGAACCCCCTCCATGGGGGCTTCATCTCCTTTTGCACCTGACGTCGCGCCGCCTGAGCTTTGCGCGCCCTGCTCTTCATCGCGAAATCCGCCTCCGACCCCACGCTCAGAAGCTACGGCTCGCGATGACAAGGGGTGACATCACGGAACTAGCCGCAACAGCCGTTGTCGCGCCACTCATTGATTTGTTGTCGGTTCGAACGATCGGATACAATGAGAACAGTACTGCGGCGAGAGTGTCAGTCAATTCCCCTTGAAATACAGCATTTTTGAACTTCTCAAGCAAAAACCTGTCATTCGAGCTACGGCCGAAACTGCCGTTTTCTCCGGAGTGCGCGGTTCGAATTTCTTGGACCCTTTCGATGCAACTGATGACGAGCACCAAATAAAACCCGATTACGCAGCTCGTCAAAATGGTGATCGACTGCCGCCTCACGACGCCGATCTTCAGAACAAAATGCACCATGTATTGCTTAGTAATTTCAAAGGCTTATGCCGCGAGCGATACGACAAAATTGGTTGTCAGCGTCATGCGCACGGTCAAAGCTGCCCCATCGCCTTCTGGCTCAATTATTGCAATCGAGATCGTTCGATTGAAAAAAGTCTGGTCCGCCTATGGCACGTCACAAAGACGGAATCCCACTCTCCGTAGAACCGAGCGAACATGATTCCAAGCTCATTTGGGTAACGCGCAACCTGCGTAGCGCCGTGGCTAGCGGCAGGTTGAAAGTTGGCGATCGCCTACCGAGCCATCGGGATCTTGCATCTCAATGGCGTGTCAGTCGCGGCGTCATAACAGCTGCTTACGAACAGCTGCAAATGGAAGGCGTGCTGAGAACTCGGACGGGAAATGGTACTTTCGTTGCAGATGGAGAAGCGCTCGCGCGAGCGCCGGTCCCGCCGATTGATTTCATCAATCTTGAAAGGTCGCCCATAGACTCGCGAACGCCGTTCCTGGCACGGGAAGCGGATGTGAGCCTGTTTCCGATCAAAGTTTGGCAGCGCCACATTAGCAGCGCCTTGAACCAGACTCCTGGCAAGCTTCTTCTTGATAAGAGCCTCATGGGTATCCCTTCGCTGCGCGCCGAAATTGCAAGCTACCTAGCATTCGCCAGAGGGATCAGATGCGCGCCCGAGGACATCATGGTCACGACCGGCGCACGTCACTCGCTGGACTTGATAGCGCGAGCCCTGCGCCACACCACCGAAGAGGTTTGGGTAGAAGATCCCGGATACACGCAGGCGCACTCCATATTCAAGCGATCCGCTCTAAGGATCGTTTCCGTCCGTGTCGACGAGGAGGGTTTGGTCGTTGCCGACGGTTGTCAAGCCGGACCGAAGGCAAGACTCGTGTTCGTAACGCCAGCCCATCAGGCACCGACAGGCGTCGCTTTATCCTTGGAACGACGCAAGGCTCTGCTTACCTGGGCCGAGGAGCAAGATGCATATATCGTCGAGGACGACTACGACGGCTCGTTCGCGTTCGACACAACACGAGCGCCATCGTTGAAGGCGAACGATCCCGGCGATCGCGTAATCCATGTGGGTAGCTTCAACAAAATTCTCTTCCCGGCATTGCGGCTTGGGTACGTTGTGATGCCCACGAGGATCCGCTCGGAAATGCAGTCGGTGAAAGCCGTCAGCGGATGGAGCACCAGCGCCTTGGAGCAAATTGCGCTGACATCCTTCATCCGAGAAGGCCAACTCTCCCGCCATATTCGGAAAGCTGAACGTATCTACGCGCATCGCTGCAAGCTCGCCTTGCAATCGATCGAGGCTGCCTTTGGCCGAACGCCGCAGGCGTCCGGCACACATGGAGGATTTCACTTCTGTCTATGGCTGCCCGACAAAGAAACGGCGCTGTCCCTGCAAAACGCCCTTGCTGGCATCCGATTGCAGCCCGTACGCCGATGGGAATCTGCAGGGGAACAACGCGACGGCGTTGTGATCGGATTTGCATCCCTCGGCGACAAAGCCATCAAGGAGGCTGGCAGCGTGCTTGGATCTGTCTTACGCAACCTTTCAACTTAGTTGGAATGCTCATCGATATCTATTGCCGCCGCGCTCAAGTGGCTCTGTCCGTTCTCCCTATACTGCCAGTGCCGATCCCCAATTGAGTCAGCTATCGTGATGTCACGGAGGCCGCGTGCAGCATTGCGCGCTCTTTGTGCTGGACCTGATCGCGCACCGCCGTGCAGGAGCTAACGAATTTACGCCGTTCAACCGACGCGAAGCCGCCACGCTGATCGGGGCCGCAATCGGCATTTCGACGTGTTCAGTCCGCGCCTACGTGCAACAACCCCGACTGGCATTCATGACTCCAGGCCAAGGCAGCGCGTTTTTACCCTACGGGCAGGCCATCGCGAAGGTCCTGCCCATTGCCGGGCTCGATCGGATCGATGTCGTGGAGTCTAAAGGCTCGAACGAGAACTTGAGCTCCACCGACGCCTCGCCCACGGTCATCGGTATGGCATTTTTGGGCTCTGCAGTTGATGCCTTGAACGGCACAGGGTCCGCCGCCGGCAACCGCCACGAGAATGTTCGAGCATTATATTTCCAATGCATGAAACAGCCTTTATCACCGCCGCTCTGGCACCGCAGAGCATCACATCGATGACTGCCCTCAATGGCGCGCGCGTGGGATGCGGTCCGCTCAATGTCCGGCTGAAGATTACTTTCGGGCGCTATCGAAATCGCTGGGACCACAATTGTCAGCGGTACGCCTCCGGAACAGATCAGGCAATTGCTCAACGGAGAGAACGACGCCTTCTGGCAAGGCGGTTCTGCTGTCGAAAATGCCGCCGAGTGCGTTGTGTTCGGCCTCTCACCGATCGAGATCGCGGCCCTGAGTAAGCGGTTCCCATTTATGACCAGCGCTACGTATCCGGCGGGCACCTATCGTGGTCAGACGAGCCAGATCAACACCGTTGCCGCGTGGAATATCGCAATTGCTCACAAAGACCTCCACGAGGGCGTCGCCTACTGCATCACCAAATGTATCCTGTCGCAGCCGAACCTGGCACCGACCGTGGGAGCTGCGGCGAGGTCAACGTTAGCCGCAAACGCCACGAAGAATACCGTGCACCTCGGTGCGCGTCGCGTGTTAGCTAGCGGAGCTCGGCGTGACGATTCCCGACTAAGCCAAGAATTTTTGAGCGAGGTTGACCCATAGGGTCGCCGCCGGTCCGATGACCGCGTCGTTGAAATCGTAACGCGCGCTATGCAGCGGCGCGCTCTCGCCATTCCCGACGAACAGGAAACATCCTGGCCGCGCCTGTAGATAGTGAGCGAAGTCCTCGCTCGCCATGCGCGGTTTCAGGTTGCTCACGACGTTTTCCTTACCGAATACCGAGAGCGCCACATCGTGAGCAAGAGACGTTTCCACGGGGTGATTTATCAGAGCTGGAAAGCCCCGCATGTAGTCGATTTCGGCGCTTGCGCAGTAGCTCCTGGCTTGAAAGCGAACGAGCTCGGTGATGCGTTCTTCGAGTTGGTCGCGAACGCGCGGATCAAAGCTACGGACCGTGAGCCTGAGTTCAACACTATCCGGAATGACGTTTGAGGCTTCACCGCCGTGGATAGAGCCAACACTTATGACGGCCGCCTCGCGCGAGTCGATATTGCGAGATATGATGGTTTGCAGGGCCAGCACGACGTTGCAGGCCGCGACCACAGGGTCAACTGTCTCATGTGGCGATGCACCATGACCACCGCGCCCAACAATTCGCACGATTGGCCGATCGATCGCGGCCATGGCCGGCCCAGACACGAAACCAAATTGCCCGAGTGGTTCACCCGGCCAGTTGTGAAGGCCAAAGATCGCATCTACCGGAAAGCGATCGAACAACCCTTCCGAAATCAGCCGCCGCGCACCGGCACCAATTTCTTCGGCGGGTTGAAAAATCAGAATCAACGTGCCGGAGAAGTCCCTTTCCGATACGGCCTTTGCCGCCGACAGCAGAATAGCCGTATGGCCGTCATGACCGCAGGCATGCATGACACCGGCGTTTTGGCTCGAGTAATCCACACCGGTTTGCTCACCGATCGGAAGCGCATCCATGTCCGCGCGCAAAGCAAGGCGTTTGGAGCCGTTGCCCTTGCGCAGAACGCCGACGACAGCCGTACCACCAAACCCCTCCGAGACCTCATAACCACAAGCAGTGAGGCGTTCAGCAACCAGCGCGCTTGTACGCTTCTCGTTGAAGGCAAGTTCAGGATGCCGGTGTAAATCGCGACGCAGCAAGACGAACTCTTCTAAACGTGCTGCCACACCTGCATCGATGGGGGTCACTTTATGAACATCCATTGCAATCTCGCTATCATCGACAATTTGACCGCGACAAGACCACCACAGAATGTCCGGCGCGATCGCAGGCTCGTCACAACACCTCTCCCGTACGGTCCTTCAGCAGGATCATCGTGATCAGACTGATCGTGGCGGCGCCCATCAAATAGAAGGCCACCGAGATCGGCTGCTTCGTCCAGTTGATCAGAGCGGTGATGATCAAAGGCGTAAAGCCGCCGAAGATCGTCACGCCCAGGCTGAAGCTGATGGAGATGCCGGTGGCACGCACCGCCGTCGGGAACAGCTCGGCCAAGACCGCGGCGGCCGGCGCCGTATAGATCAGCAAGAACACGGCCACGCCAACCTGCGTGATCACCACACGCGCGGTCGAAGGAGCTGCAATCAGATGGGAGAAGGCTGGGTAAGCCACTGCCAGCAGCCCCAGGGCTCCAAACACCATGACGCTTTTGCGGCTGAAGCGATCCGCCAGCATTCCAACCAAGGGACAGAAGAACATAACCGTGCCGAATACCAAAGGCCCGAGATAGGACTGCGACAACGACACCTTCAGTTCACGTACCGCGAAAGTCGGAAAGTAATTGGTGATGTACTGGGCCACCGTCCACAGCATGACGACAAGCATGCCCGTCAGAACAGCCTTCCAATGATCGCGCAGCACCACTAGCGCCGGCATCTCGTCGGCATGTTTGGCAGACTTGTATAGCGGCGCGTCTTCCAGCTCGCGGCGGATGTAAAGGCCCACGGGGGCTATCGTCAGACCGACCACAAAGGCCAGACGCCAACCCCAATCCTGAAGGGCTTCGGGCGTCATCGCCAGCGAAATGGCGGACGCGACCAGACCTGACAAAAACGTTGCGCCACCTATCGACATCTGGGTGAACGATGCGTACAGACCGCGACGCTCCGGCGGAGCGTATTCGACCAGTGTCGAGATCGCGCCACCAATTTCGCCGCCAGCGGAAAAACCCTGGATCAGGCGCGCCAGCACGATGATAGCGGGTGCGGCGATGCCGATGCTAGCGTAACCCGGGCACACCGCGATGATCCCGGTTCCCAGCGCCATCAAGAAAATCGTCAAGCTCAAGGCGTCGCGGCGGCCATGCCTATCGGCATAGCCGCCGAGGAAGGCCGCGCCGAACGGACGCGCCAAAAAGCCGATAGCGAATGTCGCAAAGCTCAACATCAACGAGACCGCCTCGTTGTCGGTCGGGAAAAACGTCTTGGAGATCGACACCGCGAAAGCGGCGTAGATCGTGAAATCGTACCACTCCAGCACATTGCCGATCGTCGCGGCAAAGACTGCGCGGCCCACCGATTGACGCCCGTTGAATACTGCTCTTTCCGCTATCGCACTCATAACTGGCCCCAAGGCTTTAGAGTTTGAGACGTCAGGATCATCGGCCTCGCTCGCTAGACCGGCACGACATAACCATCGCGCCGGGGATCGCAGCCGCCACTCATCAACCCCGTCGATGGATCCCGCGCCACGCCATGCATGCCGCCAACACGCATGATCCAGTTCTCGCTTGGAATGACGGCATGGCCGCGCCCGGCAAGGGCAGCCAGCACCTCGGGCGCAAACCGCGTTTCGGGTTCGATCTGGCGGCCGTCCCACAGGCGCACGCGCGGCTGCTCGATAGCCTGCTGCAACGGATGACCAAAATCGACGTGCTGGACCAGCGCCTGCACCTGTGTCTGCAAGATGCCGTAGCTACCGGGAGTACCAAGGGCGAGCACGGGCGCGCCGTTGCGGGTCGATATGGTCGGCGCCAAGCATATGGGCAACGCATCCCCCGGCTTAGCCCGGTGCGGCGAATGCGGCTGCACATCGGCCCAATACAAGAAGTTATTCAACGTCACGCCCGTACCTGGCACAATCACCGCAGCGCCGTACGGTGAGCCGATGCTGTTGGTCAGGCATACGAGATTGCCATCACCATCGCCGATCGACATGGAGGTGGTGTGATGTTCCCCAGCAGGCATCCCCACCCATTGCTCCGTCGGCCCGTCGATGATGGTGCCGTCGCGGACGCGCGCGCGCAACTTGGCGACGTGCGCGTCCGACAGCAGTTCGGCCAGCCTGGCCGGCCGTGGATTGTTATGCGCGATGCGATCGCCGGCGGCGAGGCGAATGGCGCGCAGCACAGTATCGATGTGCTCAATGCCATTGTTTTCCATCGCACCGAGTTCGAAACCGTCCAGAATGCGGAGCGCCAACAGCATCTGGAAGCCCTCACAGGGTGGTGGCGGCAAGCTCACCACCAGATCGCGATAATCGGCGGTGATCGGATCGCTCCAAGATTTTGGGATCATGGCCGCCGTCGCCTCGAGATCTGCCATCGTCACCGAGCCGCCGGTCGCGCATAAGTGCTCGACCATGGCCCGGCCCAGCGACCCGTCATAGAGATGGGCGGGGCCATGCCTGGCGATCGCTTCGTAAGTCTTCGCGAGATCCGGCTGTTTGAGCACCCAGCCAAGCCGAACCTGGCCGGAGCCGTTGGTGTAATTTTTTTGCCCAAGCGGCGTAGAGTGCCGGATGCTCGGCGATTTCAGGCGATGTAAAATTCGTTTCAAGCTCATTGAATTCGGTGATGCCGTGGCCGTCGTGTGCGGCAGCTATGGCTGGCTGCAGACAGTCGCCGAACGACAATTTGCCATAGCGCTTGTTCAACTCTGCCCAGCCGGCAAGATTGCCCGGTGTGCCGACGGCATGGCCACCACGCTTCATCTCGTCGCGTTTGGAAAATATCTGATAGGGGAACTTCGCCGGAATCGGGGGCACGAAATTAAGTGTGCGAACGCGCTGTTCGCCTGCAATCCAGCACGTCGCCAGGCCCACGCCGGCAAGGCCCGACATGAATGGCTCGACCACACTGAGCGTCGATGCCACCGCCACGACAGCATCAAATGCATTGCCGCCGCGTGCGAGCATCTTGGCGCCTGCTGATGCCGCCATAGGGTGCGCCGCCGCCACGACGCCGCGCTTTGAGTAGATTGTCGGACGTGTCCCGTTCATCCCCAACTCCCGGTACGAGCTTTTGCGATGTTGGAGACTATCCGACTGTAGCCACACGTCGCCAATCCGAGGCTGAATGGGACGAGCGAGGCTGCGACCAACCAACTCCTAACCTGAGGGCAATGCGACCGGATGCGCCGTTCAAGCTGAACTCCGCGACACCCGAGACGTTGGTCGCAAATTGCAGACGTGCGATGAACATCATCGGACAAGGCCAAAGGGCATGGAACTTGAGTCACGGTCGAAGTTTTGTTGGTCGGGACTAAAGTCCACACCGGTAGGCTCTTACTTTACTTGCGATGTAACCAGCAACCAAGTCTTGGTCGTTCAGGGCGGCTTCAAGATCGATCGGCTTGATATCTGCGTTCGCCACAAGCAGTTGTTCAGCTGCGATGGTCAGCGAATAGGCGCGTTGCGCGAGGCATTTCATCGGATCCAGAAACATACATTGTGGAAATGCGTTTCTCAGCTTCTCCAGCACGATTGAAACCTCTGTGCATCCAGCGATGAATACGTGCAAACCTTCTTCATCGACAAGAGTTTGGATAGCGCTGCACAGTCGCTCAACAGCCATGTCCTCACGCCCAGATTTGAGGCCGTCACCGTTGCGACGATCGTGGCGTCCCGATGGATCTAGACTGCCGTATATCGCCGACTGGACGAATTTCTCCTGAGCATCTGGTTTTGGTGCAACGAAGACGGGTCCAGTTGTGTTTTCCCGCTTGTCGTAGAGGCCGGTCGCTATCGTCGGTGTGGTCGCCAAAAGGCCGGCTCTGGTCGCTCCGACTCCTTGTACTGCTTCCATTGTCATCGCTATGATGTCGATGACGTAGACCGTCGTATTCGACTGATATTCGGTTTTGAAGAAATGCGATGTATTTGAGGGAAGCGCCGCAAGGTAGACCCCGCACGACTCTAGAATTTTGCATGACTCGACAATTCCAAGAGCGGGAGACTGGCCTCCTTCGAAAATGGCGAGCGTTCTATCGGTAATCTCCGGATTCTTGACGACGATCATCGGCAAATAGTCCTGATCTTTCTTGGCACCGTGACCCATCGCCTCAAGCCGGATCAGCCGCTGTAGCAACTCGTCCGCCTCAGGGCCGACGTTTCCGATAATCCCCAAAATTGCTCGACCCAGCATTTCAGAATCTGCCTAAATTTCGTCGCCAGCCCCGTCGATCCCACTGTCGGCATGAATATTGCTTAGTGACAGATCCTTAACCCAGGCCGCGAACTCGTTTTCCGAGAGTATGACTGATTGCGCTTCTTCAAACAGTGTCAGTATGAGAGTGGCAGTTAGGGCCACTCCTAGGCAACGTATTGCAAACCAAGCCTGTGCTTCGGCGCAGAGCTTGACGATCGCATCTACGATACGCATTTGTGGATACGGACCGCGACGGGGTTCGTCGCGGCGGCCAAGCCCTGGATCAACTCGTGAAAGATCACACCGCTGCCCAATTATTCTTCCCTCTCGGCATGGCCCCTCTCAAATTCAGCTTGAGAGGGAACATTGCCTAAACGGCGCTCCCGAAAACCACCCCCCACAACTGTGCAATCGTTGGAAAATGAGCTCGTCCAAACGTTTCCATCGGTATCGAGGCGTTTCCGGACACGCCTTGCTCGATGGTGAAGAAGGTGCGTCGGCTTCCTACCTCGCCTCTGCCGATCTTGTGGAGCTGACCCTGGCAGCATGGGCAGGCGATCGTCTCCGACTCCAGCACCTGCTCGCAGCGCGGCAGGTGCATCGCACCACCTCCACCGATCAGCTCTTGACAGCTCGTATCGCAGGCAAGCCTCGTCGCTGCGAGGTGGGCGCCTCACGCCGGTTACGGTTGACGGCCATGGCGAACGGGCCAGCACGCTCGAGCATAGGCGAAGGCGCGCCGTAGCTTTACTGAACGCGACCAAGGTTGTATCGATAGCGTCGGTCGACTCTAACATATTTCAAAGTCATTCTGATCCCCCTGACAGGGATCGAAGAAGGTGGCGCTCGCTCGGCGAGTGCGAGGAAGAGCGGTAAGCGACACTGACTCGACCCCGACATCTCGTCAAACCGCTTGTGACGGGAATGCATCGATAGCTACCGATCCGAGGCAAGTCGTGAAAGGTCACTGCTGCTCAATTGTGCCAGGCGACAACCTGCGCGTGAACGCTCCTCGAACAATGACCGCCATCGGCATCATCGGATACTCGTCCGCGGTGATGTCCAGTTGAACTCGGTGATGTGATGCCGTTGCCGATCATAGTCAGCCCCCCGCGCGCCGAAGCGAAGGTTTAGTTTTCATGCACTGCCAGATAAAGTGGCCCTGATTGCCACCCTCATACTGACACTGTTGGAAGGAAATGCAGTCGGTCATCATAACGACGAACAAGTTCGCGGGGTGTGTAGGTGTCTGCCGCCGAGTGATTATCCGTGCCAACAGGGACCGACGGGACTACCGACGCGATTTGGGCGGAGCCTGAAATTCTCGGTTGAATAACATTAGGAATTCTCTCCAATGGCGGAAACGTCCGTTCTGGCCACTCCGAAAGTGCGTGCGGCCAATCGCTCCCGCAAGGCGATCTGGGCCGCAGCAATTGGTAACTTGCTCGAGTGGTACGACTTCGGCATCTACGCCTATCTCGCCTCGTTGATCGCCACAAAGTTCTTCCCGAACTTCGATGCCACCGCCTCGCTCTTGGCCGCGTTCGCTGCCTATGGCGTCGGCTTCCTCGCGCGGCCGCTTGGCGGCATTTTGATCGGCCGCCTCGGCGATACGCAGGGCCGAAAGACCGCCCTGGTGCTTACTATCTTCCTGATGGCATTCGGCACGGTGGGCATCGGCCTCCTGCCGTCCTACGACATAGTGGGCATCTGGGCGCCGATCCTGCTCGTTATCTTGCGCCTCGTGCAAGGAATCGCGACCGGCGGCGAATGGGGGGCTGCGACCGCTTTCATGGTCGAATGGGCGCCACAGGGCCGGCGTGGCTTCCTCGGCAGTTTCCAACAGGTTTCGGCCGCCGGCGGCGCGTTGCTCGGCTCCGCGGTTGCCGCGGTCACGACCTCGCTCAATTCGGCCGCCATGCTTGACTGGGGCTGGCGTGTGCCATTCCTGCTCGGCGTGATCCTGCTCGGCGTCGGCGCCTATCTGCGCCAGAATGTCGACGAGACGCCGTCTTACGAGGCAAGCCGTCGTGCGGCCGCAGATCAGCCTGATGTCTCCGGGTTACCGCTCGGGGCACTCGCCTTCGGGTTCACAATCTTCTGGACCGTTGCCTATTACATGCTGCTCGTCTGGATGCCGAGTTTCACCCAACGATTTGCCGGGCTTTCGCCATCACAAGCATTGTGGTCGAACACGATCGGTCTAATCGCCATGGTCATCGCCGTTCCCTTCTGTGGCGCGTTGTCGGACAGATTTGGTCGCCGGCCGCTGTTGACGGCAAGCGCGATCAGCATCGGGCTGCTCTCCTTTCCGCTGTTCTCGCTCATGACGCGCGGAACCGGGCTTGCGCTGGTGTTGCCGATCCAAATCCTGTTCGGCATACTGCTCGCGCTCTATTCGGGCGCAGGACCGGCGGCGATTTCGGAGATTTTTCCGACATATCTGCGTTCGACCTGGATGTCGAGCGGCTACGCGCTCGCGGTCGCCATCTTTGGTGGGTTCGCGCCGTTCATCGCGACCTGGCTCATCCAGGTCACCGCCTCGCCGGTGTCGCCGACCTATCTCTATCTGCTGCCTTCGGCGGTTATCTCGCTCCTGGTGATCTGGCGCCTGAAGGAAACGGGCGGCACACAATTGAGCTGAGACGCGACCGAGCACCCCTCCTCCTCCGCCGCAGCCCGCGCGCCGAACAAGCGCCCGCCCCGTCTTGACCAAGCCGGGGCTCTTCTTTCGCCTTCTGTTAGAAAATGTTAGACTCGCGGAGGATTCCGCCAGGTCTCTAGCCGGCAAAGACTCGCCTTGGCGTGGAGCGGCTAAAAAGGCTATCGCAAATCCTCAAGCAGCGCGCGCGCCAGCCTGAGATCTGCGGTTTCGAATCCTTCTGTGAAGCGATCGTAGACGAGGGCGAGCGTATGCCGGGCCCGATCACGCTGCCCGTCTTCGGAGAGCATGCGGGCCATGGCCATCGTCGACCTCAGCTCCCAGGCGAGCGCGGATTGCGCGCGTGCGACAGCAAGCGCCTCGGTCAGGCAGTTCATGGCTGCTTCTCGGTCATGTTGTGCCGCGAGAATCTGCGATTTGATCCGAAACAGTTCGGACAAGTTAAATTCCACTCCACTATTTTTCGCGCGCGCAATGGCTCCATTGATCGTCAAAATCGCCTCCTCGAATTGCCCGGTCTTGCGCAGGCCCTCCGCCAACGCGCCGATGAAGTCCGTGATCTGGAGATTGTACCGTTGAGCGCGCAGGGTCTCCAGCGCGCTCCGTAGCAAATCGAGACCGGCTTCCGGCTCATCACGGGCGATGGCAATTTCGCCTTTCAGCGCGATGCCGAAAGCACGGTACGGTGCAAGCGAGTGTCGTCCGGCGTGTACGATCAGTTGCTCGATGAGGTCGCTGGTTCCTGGCAAATCACCGGTCCACAGTAACAAGGTCGAGGCATAAACTAGCGAGATGCAAGTCGGAACTGGGTAATCTCGGCTCGCCGCTTCATCGATGGCCCTTCGCACGAATCTGAGCGCCTGATCGGAGAATCCACGCAGCCACAAGGCGCGGGCAAAGAAGATCGTCGCGATGCTGCGAAAATCAAAGACGAAGAAGTTGGCGTTGAAGGTACCAAGTTCGACCGCGAGTGCCGTGCCGCGCTCACAATGGAGTTGTGCCGCGGCCTGGTTGCCCAGAAAGTGGTGAGCATTGCCCACCCAACACTCTGCCCAGAC
>Ga0210393_10002697_pt1 | contig 14469 bp, 11 predicted proteins | sample IncBWC27OmetaG_FD_160068 | JGI IMG/M metagenome (GOLD analysis project Ga0210393, IMG submission 160068) | Forest soil microbial communities from Barre Woods Harvard Forest LTER site, Petersham, Massachusetts, United States - Inc-BW-C-27-O ... | reverse complement strand
GCGGGCCTGGTGACGAATACACCGACCGCCCCGGATACTCTGATTTTTTCGGATGTACCCAACAGCCTGCCGAACTTCAATGTGCTGGTGCCGCCAAGTCAGCTTGGCCTCGCGGCCTGCCCCAAGGGCACCGCCAGCACGACCAGCCCGGGTTCATGTTCATACACATTGTTGATGAACTCCGGATTTCTCAACAACAACAACTACTGGTCGACCCACTACGACGGGTTGAACGGCTATTCGGTTCACGATCAGATCACGGGATTCACGCTCGATGGCAAGTATGAGGTGGGGTTGGGCTGGTTCGACAAGATCCTGTTCGGCGCCGGCTACAGCGATCGCGACAAGAACCGTACCGACATCAGCAACGACTGGACCAATGGCTCCGGCCAGTACGGCACCTTGTATCTGACGCAGGGCTGTCCCGTTCAGTGCAACCCGTACTCCTTTGGGTCGCAGGGTTTCAACGTGATTTCCATGGTCAGTTTGCCGAATTTCATGCAAGGGGCCGGCGGATCCTATCCCAGCACCCTGCCTCGACTGAATGCCGGCCAGCTGCTGGCATTCTTGAAGAGCTTGAACGGCCTGCCCAACCCTTTCTTCTGCTCAAGCCTGCCCTGCTCGCAGCCTTTCGACTTCAGTCAAACCCTGCCGCAGCCCAATCCCTACAATTCGTATGGTGTCACGGAGAAGACATTCTCCGCGTACGGAGAAATGACCTTCGCTGGGACGAACTGGGCCGGAAACTTAGGAGTGCGCATCGTGCGCACCACCACCACGGCGTCGACCGCCACAGCTGCTCCGGTCTCGCTTTGGACGCCTTCGGACACGAACTCCTCGACGGAGACGTGGAATGTGCAATATGCCGCGGGGCAGACGTCCGACACGAAGGGTCAGTACACCATCCCTCTGCCCTCCGCGAATTTCAACTACTGGGTCGTGCCGGGCAAAGTGCAGCTGCGGGCCGCGGCGGCGGAGGCCCTATCCCGCCCCGACCTCAACGAGTTGGCGCCGACCTCGAGCAACAATGCCAGCAACGGCCAACCGCAGCTCTACTACGGCGGCACCGCGGGCCTGAAGCCGATCAGAGCGACTCAATTGGATTTCTCCGCGGAATGGTACTACCGGCCGCATTCCGCACTGACGGCCGCGCTGTTCGGCAAGAAAATCCGCGACGACATCTATACCGGCACTCTGACCAACGTCAATCTGGGCACGACACAGTGTGTGGGCGGACCCCCGGGCTCGGCAGGGGCCGTTTGCTCTCCCTTCCCCTGGACCATCACGGAACCGGCCAACGGTGCCAAGAGCACCTTCTATGGCATCGAGCTCGCCTGGCAACACATTATGGACAATGGCTTCGGTGCGCACATGCAGTACACGCGCACGGAAAACAAGAGCTACGACCAGAACGGCAACAGCATCGGTGCAATCAATGCCGTGCCGCCCATGACCCTCTCGGCCGGGCTGCTGTATGAAAAAGGTCCGATCAGCGCGGACGTCAACTGGGACTACGCCGCCAGTTATCAGTACGCCTGCAACCAGTGCACCGAAGTTCCGGGCTGGCCGGCCATCTCCAGTCCTTTCCAATGGCTAACCGCCACGTTCCACTACAAGTTCACCAAGGAATTCCAGGTGTACGTCGAGGGCAAGAATCTCACCGATTCAGTCGCGCGAACCTACCTGAACGGCAACCCGCTGCTGCCCTGGGCACCGGGACAATCGGTGGGCCAAAGTGCCAGCGGTGTGGGAGCGGGTTTTAGCGCCTACGGCAGAACTTATACCGTGGGAGCGTCGTATCAGTTCTGACCCGCATTCCGCCCACATGCATCATCGAAGCAGCATTGTTACGCGAGGCGGATTGATCGCGGCGAGCGCGCTTCTCCTCTGCGGTTGCCCTGGGGCGAGTCCTAGAGACAATGCGCGGTTTCAATCTGCGGTCGCGCAGAGGGTGGCGCCGGGAATGCTTCTCGCCACCGCGAGACAGCGCCTGGTCAAGGCCGGGTTTGTTTGCGACGACACAAGCGACGCGCCCGACATCACGTGTATTCGCAGTCGACAGAGCCTGTTGCCCTACGCATGCGTCCAGCGGGTCAATCTTTCTACGGATTCGGATAGGACCGCGGTAACGGCTGTCACCCCGAGACCGATCGTATGTGCCGGTCTTAGACGCGATGGCGCGCCCACTCCGCGTATTTCGCTAGCAACGCGCTGTATCCTTCCAGAGTCGGAAACCTCTCAAACTTGTGAGGCGCCGGCGTGCTAGCCCACGGTAGCTTTTCGCTCGTGTAGGTTTCGATGAATGGTGCGAAGCCGCTCGCATCATCCAGCATGGTCGCGCGAATGTTGACGAAATCAAAACCCTCGGGTCGGGTGAACATCCAGCTCATGCAGTGCGGGCAGAAAAAGTGGCGGGTTGCGCCATGTAGGCCACCAATCACTGGGTCTCCTTTTGTGATCGCGAATCCTTTGCTCGGAACAGCTGCACTCAGAGAGAAAGCGCTACCCGTCATGCGCTGACAGCCCGTGCAATGACAGGCCATGGTGAGGAACGGTGGCAAACTCACTATGAACCGGATTTGGCCGCAGCGGCACCCGCCTTCCTGATCTCCATTTGTCTTGTTCATGAACCTACCTCGACGGCCACTTCCACGCTGGCCTATCAAACTTTCCCTGGGCGACGATTTGCGTTTCTCCGAGCTCCTTCTCTAGCTGCACGGATGCACAGTCCGGGTTCTGCTCCAACGACGCAATCAGCCGAGACGCATGAGAAACCACCCAAATCTGCGTTTCCTTGGAGGCAACCCCGATAAGCCGCGCGAGCGCCGGCAATAAATCCGGATGCAAACTCGCTTCCGGTTCATTCAAGATCATCAAGTGTGGCGGCCGCGGGGTGAGGAGCGCCGCCGCCCACAATAGATACCGCAAGGTCCCATCCGACAATTCTGCCGCCGACAAGGATCTCAGCAACCCCTCTTGATGTAAGCCTACCGACATGCGTCCGTCCGATGCACTGATCTCGAGCTCGGACCCCGGAAACGCGTCGTTGATAGCGTGGGCGAGGGCGGCCGCATCCCCGATTTCCATGATCGTTTGAATGGCCGCCGCCAGATCTCGACCGTCGTGGGCGAGAACCGGCGTATAAGTGCCAATCTGCGGCTGTCGAGCCGGTGCCTCCGCGTCGGTCCTGAAATGATCGTAAAAGCGCCAGGTTCGAATCTGATCACGCAACGACAGCACTTCCGCGGCACGTTGCGGATCCGCGATGCTCTCCATCATCGACTCGAACGGCTGCAACCGACTGGAGACTACTTCCCATTCTCCGTCATCGCGGCGGACCCGCACGACCGGACCGCGACGTTCTACTAACATCGAGGAGGGGCGGAGCTGTACCCCGTGCCAAATGCATTCAGTCTTGATCACCGGGTCGCGACCGAAGGCTGACGCACTCGGCACCGGCAGGCCGAGATCGATTGCATAGCTGAACTCATCCGATTGAAACCCAAGGCGTAGCGCAACCGGCTCCTTGCGCATGGTGCCTTCGACCGCTCGGTCTCCGCGCTTGACCGCCGCCGAGAACGACTCGGGGCCTGCCCACAGCGTCGAACTGATCCCGCCTTCACGCGCTAGCGAGGCAATGACCCCGCCGCGAGCGGTATCCGCCAGCAAACGCAGGGCGCGATACACGTTGGATTTGCCGCTGCCATTTGGACCCGTAATCAGATTGAGCGGCCCCAGCGGCATGACGAAATCCCGCAACGATCGATAGTTCGAGATGGCGAGCGTTTTCAACATCGACCGCTGGCACCAGCTATTTTCGCCCGCTCCGCCAAGCTCAACGCCAGCTGCTGTACGCCGAATGAATTGCCCCACAGGCTTGCCTGCGGCCAGAAATCAATGCGATTTCCGATCTTGGTTCGCTCGCGTAGATGAATGGTGATCCGATGGAGCCGAAAGGCCGTCGTCACTTCGGCGGAGGCAATGGAGGAAAATGGTATGACTGCCTCAGTTCGTGCGCGCCGAACCTTCAAGTGATCTCCGCAGTCAGCGACCTCATCGGCGATGCTGAAGAAACGTCCCTTTTGCAGGAAATAAACCCAAAACCCGATGAGAATGCAAAGCGGAACTATATGTACGATCGGCTGGTTGAACATGCTTCCGTCAATGACGGATGGCGCGGCCACAGCCGCAACCAGTGCCGCCGCGCTCAACCAAAACCCGCGTTTGTACAAGATGGTATCTTTGAAGGAGATTACTTGCACAGACTATCCCCCGAATGTGTGCGTGAGCACTAACGTTTGGACTCCAACAACACTTTCCCGCTCAGGTTGACGCCGTCGAGCGCGCTCACCTCGAGCAGCGCTTCGAAGGGCAGGGCGGCATCAGCCTGTGCGCCGAGCTCCTCGAGCTTCTCGGGATTGGTGAAGGTTTCCGCCGTTTGCCTCACGCCCTCATCGCGGGTTCCGGAGATCACCACGATGAGATTACCGCCCGGGCCGTGAAAGCTCGAAAAGAATCCGTAGTCGCGATAGGCGGATTCCTTGCCGGTGCTCTGCGGTGCTCCGATGTTCTGGCTCGCGGTCTGGCTGATATAAAGATGTTTCGTTTTGTCGTCGACCAACTCGTCGTAGGACGCGCCGATCGTGAACCGCGAGCCTGAGAACACCAGCCGCTCGAGGATGCCGAGTCCGCTCAAGTACCCGATGTACACGATGTCCGCGGACTTGAGCGCGGCTGGAGTCAGGTCGGACATGACGCTCAAGCTCACATGCCGCCGTCCGGTTCCGAGCACCGGCATGACATTGCGCAGAGCGAACGCCGTCGAGGTGGGCAGGTAGCGCAGCCCGACGTCCATGTATCGATCGGCGACCTCGGGATGCTGTTGAACGTAATTGTCCAGATCGTTCTTCGAATTGACGGAATACTCGCGAATCAGGCGCTTCACTTCCATCGATTGGTCGGTTTCGCCGATCAGGTAGTAGTCGCCCACCACGATCATGAGCGGGCGGTCGTCATTGATGAGGGCCGACCAGATGGGATTCGCGCGCGCCCGGTCGAGCTCGGTCGGCGGCGTCCGCCATCGCAAGACGCCGAAAACGCAGATCAGTGCCAAGGCGCCGCCGCCCACGGCCGCGAGGGCAATCAAACCCGCCGATCTCGAGAACCACCGGCTGCGTCGCTTGAGTTGTGGCGTCGCCGGGCTCAGGGTCAGCCGATACTCCCCCCGGGGGATGTGCAGAGGAGTGACGCCTTCGCCGCGCTGGGCCGTATAGAACTCCTCGAGAGCGCGGCGCAGCTTGTGCACATAGACGCGCACCAAGGCGTCCTGCGATACGTCAAAATCCGAACCCTTGCCGAAGACCTCGATGGCGAGGGTGATCTCCTTGGGCGAATCGCCGGATAAGGATCGTGCCGCCAGATAGTCGAATAACCGGCGCATCTTGGCTTCGCCTAGTACGCCGCTCGCTTGAACTCGCCTCGTCTCCTGCTCCAGAGTGATGATGGGGTCCATGGCGCCGGCAGTTTAACGTCAATTAACCTTACTCAAAACAGTAAATTACGTGAATAGGCGGCGCGTTCTGGGTAGCTTGCCGGGGTGCGCATTCTCCTCGTCTTGATCGGATCGGCCTGCCTCATGGTCGCGGTGTTCCTGCGCCAGTCGGTGATCGAGGGACGCTTGCTGCGCGCGGACCCCAATGTGCTCCCGGGCAACCCAGCCCTGATGGAATTTGCCGTCCATCGAGGCCGCGCGCTGTTCGAGGCGCATTGCGCCGCCTGCCACGGAACGGAAGGACAAGCCGATCCTGCACGCGGCATTCCCAGCTTGAGCGATGCCGACTGGCTGTACGGAACGGGGCTGGTGAGCGACATCGAGCAGGTCGTGAGGTACGGGATACGTTCCTCCCACCCAAAGGCCTGGAACCTCGCCATCATGCCGGCCTATGCCACCCCTCGGCCTAGTCCGCGAGATGGCGCGATTCAGCCACTATCTCCGGCGAATATACGCGATCTGGTCGAATTCCTGCTCACCGAGCAGGGGCGCGAGGCCGACCCCGCGGCGGCGGCCCGCGGGGCGGGGTTATTTGCCGGAGCTGGGGGCTGCTATGACTGCCACGCTTCGGACGCCAAGGGGGATTCGGCCATCGGCGCGCCGAATCTCACCGATGGAATCACCTTGTACGGCGACGGCAGCCGCGAATCCCTGGCGCTGTCCATTTCTTATGGCCGGCACGGCATGTGCCCGGCTTGGGTGGGGATCATTACTCCGGCGGGAATCCGTGAGGCGGCTCTGTTCGTATATTCCCTATCTCACGCGCAGGGAATTCGATAGATGACCGGCAGCCGGCGATCATTCATTTTCATGGGCAGCGGTGCACTGCTCGGATTGTTGATGGCGGGCTATTCGCTGTTCACCGCGCGCGGCACCTCCACCCTGGCCGTTCCGCCCGAAGATGTGGCGCTGGTCAATCAACAACCCATTTCGCGCAGCGACTACCTGCAGCAGCTACAGACGCTGTACGGCGTGGACTTGGGACACGCGACCGCCGAGCAGCGGCGCCGTGTATTGGACGACATGATTCGCGAGGAATTGTTCGTCCAGAGAGGCAAGGAACTGGACGTCGCCTCCACCGACCCCGACGTGCGCTCCGCCATGGTCAACTCGGTGGAGCAGGAAATCGCGGCCGACGCGCTTACCGCGCAGCCGAGCGAAACACAGCTGCGCAGCTACTACGCCGCGCACCGGGCGCGCTACGCGAGCGAGGGGGTCATGAATGTGCGGGACTACGTGTTCGCCCCGAGTGATTCCAAGGCCGCGGTCGAAGCAGCCGCGGCGCTTCGATCCGGCGTTCCGGGCGCCGCGGTGTTGGCGAAGTGGCGGGCGTCGGACTCCGGAAAGACCGCTGACGATGAGTTCTACTTTGCCGCCAAGATTCATCTGGGCGACGCGCTGTTCGAGGCGGCGAAAGATCTGCCCGACGGCGGGGTCTCGGCGCCCATCGAGCGCGCGGACGGCATCCATGTTCTCCACATGCTCAAGAACAAAAAGCCGGTGCCCTTCGAGTACGCCGCGGCGCGCGATCAGGTCCTGACCGACTTTCGCAACGAGGCCATCGGCCATCTGCGCACCGGCGATGAGGGGTTCCTGCGCAAGCGCGCGAATGTCCTCATCGCGGACGACGTTCGGTGAAGCGGCGGTGTGCCGCGACGCTGAGTCTGTCGATCTGGATGTCGGCGGCGGCGCTCCTCGGCAGCCCAGCCGCGGAGGCGCACACCCGCAGCCAATCCCATTCGGTGTGGGAGATCAAAGGCGATGAGGTCGATCTGGTGATGACGATTCCGGTCGTGGAGGCCGATCGCGTGTCGAACGACGCGAGCGAGCCATCCGACGATCGCCTGAAGGCCTACCTGACCGAGCGCGTATATCCCTTGGCCGGGGGCAAGCGTTGCGCGGCGGTGCCGCCGGTTGAGACCTTGTCGGCGGCCGCGGGCTTTCGAAAATTCGACTTCACGTTCAAGTGCTCAACGCCGAACGACTTGCAGGTGCATTCCGCAGCCTTCTTCGACTTGGTTCCCAGCCACACCAACTTCGCGCAGGTGCAGAATGCGCAGACCGGGGAATTCACCGAACAGCTGATCACCAGCGAACACCGGACCGTGGACGTGACCGGAGGCGAGGGGAGCCGCCTGAAGAGCGCGCGCTTCGTCGAGTTCGTGCGCATGGGCATGCTGCACATCTTCACCGGCGTCGATCACATGTCATTCCTGTTGGGATTGGTGCTGATATCGCGGCGCCTGCGCGATCTCGTGTTCGTGGTCACCGGGTTCACAATCGGCCACAGCCTGACCTTGGCATTGGCGGTCACCGGCGTGCTGCGCCCGCACGCGGAATACATCGACGCGCTGGTGGCGCTCACGATTGCCTTGATCGGGGCGGAGAACATCGTCGTTCAGACTCAGAAGCCCACGCTCGTGGCGCTCATCGTGGGCGGCTGCCTGGCGTCCATGGCCCTGCTGAATATATTCGGGTTTGGCGGGCTTCCCAGTCTCCTGCTGCTCGGCGCCGGGTTGTTCACCGCCAACTACCTCATGATCTCCGGCCGCTTGCGCGATGCCGGGCGTCTGCGGATATTGATTACGCTGGTGTTCGGCCTGATCCACGGCTTCGGCTTCGCCGCCGACCTGCTCGAGCTGCAGCTTCCGCCCGAGCGTCTGGCCGAACTTCTGGTGGGCTTCAACGTCGGCGTGGAAATCGGTCAGTTGATCTTGGTCGCGGGCGCAACCTTGGCCGTAGGGCTCTTGGTAAGGTACAAACTCGCGCTTCCGAGGCCGCTGGTCGTCGATGTGGCCTCGTCCTTCTTGGTGGCCTTGGGCGTCTTTTGGTTCGTGAGCCGGAGTTATGCGTGACCGCCGGTGCGCGCAGGTCGCGGAGGGCGGCGGCGCTGTGCGCCATCGCGATGTGGGGCAGCGCGGTGTGGGGCGGCGTGGCGCGCGCCGAACCCGCGGCAGCTTCGGGGGATAGCCTGCAGGACGTGGTGGTGACGGCGGAGCGGCTGAAGCTGATCGGCACCGCCATGACGGCGAGCGATGGAGTGGTCGTCGAAGAGGAGTTGGCGCTCGCGCCGGCGTACCGTCCGGGCCAGTTGCTGGAAACCGTCCCCGGGCTCGATGTGACTTCGCACAGCGGCGAGGGCAAGGCCAATCAGTATCTCATGCGGGGCTACAACTTGGATCACGGCACGGATCTCGCCGTTTACGTGGATGACATGCCCGTCAACGAACCGACGCACGCTCACGGCCAGGGTTACGCCGACGTCAATTTCCTGATTCCGGAGTTGGCATCCGACATTCGCTACAGCAAGGGGACCTACAGCGCCAGTGAGGGTGATTTCGCGTCGGTGGGCGCCGTGCATCTCAACTATTTGAATTCGATCGACGATCAGCTCGCGCTCACCGCGGGCACCTTCGGGTTTCAGCGGCTGTTGACTGCGGCATCGCAGGCAGTGGGCGGAGGTACTGTGCTCGGTGCGCTCGAGCTGCAGCACTACGACGGTCCCTGGGTCAATCCCGACGATCAGCGCAAGCTCAACGCCGTGCTGCGTTATAGCGGCGGCGACGATCACGACGGCTATTCGGTGACCGGGATGTTCTATCACGGGTTATGGAACAGCACCACCGACCAACCGCTGCGCGCCATCGATGAGGGTTTGATCGGCCGCTTCGGGTCGCTCGATCCGTCGGATGGCGGGCAGGCACAGCGCGCCAGCTTGTCCGCGCGATTCTTTGCGGGCGTGGGCGGGGGAGAGTTGTTCGCCAATCTCTATCTGATCGACAACCAATTGACGCTGTGGAACGACTTCACTCATTTTCTCGTGGATCCGATCAACGGCGACCAGGAGGCCCAGCACGAGGATCGCGACACGGTCGGCGGCGGCGCGCATTTCACGCGCACCGACGAGGTGTTCGGCCTGCGCAACGAATGGATGGTCGGGATGTCCACGCGCTTCGATTTCAGCGACGTTTGGCGCCTGCCCACCTTGGATCGAGTGACCATGCCCGCGAGCGCCGATCCGCTCAACATCACCGAGCAGGACCGGGTGCGCCTGCGCGATGTTTCTGCCTACGTCCAGGCGACGACTCATTGGGCGAGCTGGCTGCGCACCGTACTGGGCTTGCGGGAGGACGCCATCGATGGGAGCGACAACGGCACTAATTCAGGCAGCGCAAGCGCGGCTCTGTTCCAGCCCAAGGCCAGCGTCATCCTGACTCCCGCGGCGACGACGGAATTCTACTTGAGCGCCGGCCGCGGCTTTCACAGCGACGATTTGCGCGGCGTCAACGCCGCCGCCAATTTGGGGTTGGCGGGCGCGCCGCTCATCGCACGCCAGGACGGGGAGGAGATCGGCGTGCGCCAGCAAGTGGGGCGCCGCCTCGCGCTCACCCTGGCGGTGTTCAGCTTGGACGCTCAATCGGAAACGACCTACGACCCGGATGTGGGGCAGGATTTCGCAGGGCCGGCCAGCCGCCGCCGCGGCTTCGAGCTCAATGTCACCTATCAGGCCGCCGAGTGGCTGGAATTGTACGGCAGCTATTCGGCGGATCATGCGCGGTTCAAGACGCCGTTCGACGATGGTACCGGGCATGTGGGTGAATATCTGCCGAACGCGCCTTTCGCCACTGGGTCTTTCGCCGCCTATGTCAAGGATTTGGGGCCCTGGAGCGGAGGTCTTCAATACCGATACCTGGGCGCCTACCCGCTCTCGTCGGACGATGCCGTGCAGGGATCCGGGTACGGCGAGTGGAACGGCGATATCCGCTACTCGTTTGCCGGCGGCTGGAAGGCCGCAATTGGCGTCTACAACATCACGAACAAGAAGGCGAATGCCATGGAGTACTGGTACGTCGATCGCCTCCCCGGCGAGCCGGCGGCCGGCGTCGCGGACATCCATGTGCACCCACTCGAGCCGATTTCCACTAGAGTAACGCTTTCCAGGACTTTCTAGCGGCACACCGATGATCCTGTACGGCCATGCGCTGAGTTCGGCTTCCTACCGGGTGCGGATTGCACTCAACCTCAAGGGTTTGCGCGCAACGCCCATGCTCTTGGACCTGCGCGGCGGCGAACAGCGGCTCGAGACGTTCTTGCAAATCAACAGCCAGGGCTTCGTGCCCGCCCTGGCTCTGGACGACGGCGCGGTGCTCACGCAATCGGTGGCCATCATCGAGTATCTCGATGAGATGCATCCCGACCCGCCGCTGCTGCCGCAGGCGCCGTTGCCGCGCGCGCGCGTGCGGGCGCTGGCGCAGGCGATCACCTGCGACATACATCCCCTCAACAATCTGCGCGTGCTCAAGTATCTCGAGCACGATCTGCGGCAGGATAAGACTGCGCGCGACACTTGGTACAGGCACTGGGTGCAACTGGGGTTCGACGCGCTCGAGCGCTGGCTGGTGCGGGACGCCGCGACCGGTCACTTTTGCCACGGCGATTCGCCGACCCTGGCGGATGTGTGCCTGGTGCCTCAGGTGGCCAATGCGCGGCGCTATGCGGTGGACCTCGATCCCTATCCCTGCATCGTGCGGATCGACGCCGCTTGCAGGGAGCTCCCGGAGTTTCGAGCCGCCGCGCCGGATGCACCCGCTTGATCCCGCTGGAGAGCATCCCGAGCTTCACCCAGGCAGAAGCGCTGGCCCTCGCGAAACGGGACTTCGGGATCGAGGGCGCGGTTTCCGCGCTGCCCAGCGAGCGCGATCAGAATTTCCTGATCGCGAGCGAAGGCGGCGAAAAATTCGTGTTGAAGATCGCCAATACGCAGGACACGCCGGATCTCCTGGATTTTCAGAATCGGGCGATGCGGCACGTGGAAGAGTCGACACCGGGCTGCCGCGTGCAGCGGGTCGTCTCACCCTTGAGGGGCGGCGATATTGTCCGTGTCCGCCAATCCGGGACGGGCAGAGATCATTGCGTCCGGCTGTTGACCTGGATCGACGGTGAGGTGCTTGCGAAGAGCGCTTCTCGCGGACCGGCGCTGTTCGAGTCCGTCGGTGCGGGCTTGGGAAAGATCGACGCCGCCCTGTGCAGCTTCACTCACCCGGCGATGCACCGCGTCCTGCAATGGGACCTGCGCCGCGCGGGAATGGCCCGGGAACATGCGCGGCTGCTGCCTACGCCTAGGCGCGCCCAGGTGGAACGCCTTTTCTCGCAATGGGAAGGAATCGACTGGACTGCGCTACGGCACAGCGTGATCCATGGCGATGCGAACGACTACAACGTAATCGTCGCCGCCGGAAGCATGGTCGGACTGCTCGATTTCGGCGATATGGTCTACAGCGCAACGGTGTGCGAATTGGCCGTCGCATTGGCCTACATGATGCTGGGCGAGCACGAGCCTCTCGACGTCGCGGCCCAGGTGACCCGGGCCTATCAGCGCCACTATCCGCTCCGCGAAGCGGAATTGCAGGCACTGTATCCTCTGGTGTTGTCCCGTCTCGCCATGAGCGTCTGCTATTCCGCGCACAACAGGGCGCGCAATCCCACCGACCCCTACCAGGTGGTGAGCGAGGCCGCGGCTTGGGATCTTCTGCAAAAGCTCGACGCCGGCCCCAGGCGTGACGCGAACGCGATCTGGGCGGCCGCTGCTCAGTAGTGAGGCGGCCGTTCCTGTTCGGGCGGCCGTGCGCGCTCGTCGGTTTGGGCACCCATCATCCGGTCCGAGAGGGCCTTGAGCTTTGCCTCGTGGGTTTGGATTTCACGATGCTGCCGGAACACGACGTCGCTCAATTCCGCAACGGCGCGCTCGAGGTAGACGATCTTGATTTGGATCTGTTCCAGAGTTTCGTCGTTCAATCGGCTAACCTCCGGTCTTCGGGCAAGTAAACTCATCGTCGCCCTGCTTGGTCGACTTCGGCGGGACATCCTTCTTCCAGTCCGAGGGAATCTCGAACCGATCCGCCGGTATCGCGCCGGTATCCATGCTCACGGTCTCCACGGTGAATGCCGCCATTTGCACGTATTGAGCATACGGATCCGCCGGAACGGTGCCGGCTGCGGGTGCGGCGCCAGCAGAGCCGGCCGCGTTGGGCGCCGCAGCGCCGCCGGCGGCCGGTTGCGAGTCATCGGTCTGCTTCTTGTGGAACAGGCCGCCCATCAATGCACCGATGGCCTTGCCTGCTTGCGCGACATTGGCCGCAGGATTGCCGCCGGCGGCCGGGCTGCCGCCCGAGTTGCCGGCGCCGGCAGAGCCGTCCGCCTTCATCTTGGCGCTGGCGCTGCATTGCTGACCCCCCATCATGACGCGCAGCGTCGTCTTCAGCGGCTGCCCCTTCAGATCGCTCGATTTCTCCGTCAGCTGCTTGATCTGTGCCTGATAGGGAGCCAGGAATTTCGCGACATCGTCGCTCATGGCGCCTTGCGAATCGACGAGTCCGAGTTTCTTCGCATACGCCTGTCCGAACGCGCGGCGGTCGCCGGCGCCGGGTATATTGTCCTGAGTGAGCCAGATATCGGTGGCGATCACGGTGTCGCACACGTCGCCCGTGTCCTTGTTGGTGCAGGTCTCCGTCAAGGTTGCCGCCGTGCGTTGCGCATCGTGGCCCGCGATGGACATCTTGTCGTCGGTTTTGTGCACGTCGATTTTCGGCGGAGACATTTCACACTTGGATTTGTCGATGGGCTGCTGCTTTTGCGAGACCGGACATGAACGCATTTGTTCGAGGCGCGCCTGCATCCTGGCGCGAGCCTGCGCCAACTCCTCGGGAGTCGCGAAGAGTTCTTCGCGGTAAGTCTTCTTGTCGGGATGCAACCGCCAGGTCAGGCCGCGGTCCAAGCGTACGATCTCACCGCTTCGTACGTTGCCGCACACCATGGACATCATTCCTTCGCAATGCGACTCAGTATCCCGGCGCTCCTTGTCGGCTGCGATGCTGGTCGTGGACGATCCATGCGTTCGGATTATGGAGGCAACGTCCAGAGTCGTTTTTTGTTCGATGGTCACGTCCGCCCGGGCGACCACGGCACCCAGCGATGCGCAGGCCATGAAGCAGGCGGTCAGTAGTAGGTCGATCAGGCGCCTTTTCATTTTTGTGCTCCCCGACTCGGATGCCGATACAGTAACCCCTGCGGCGGTCTATCGCCAGGAGTGGGCAAGGATGGGACGACGTTGATCAAGAGATGGGTACTGGCCGCCATGCTATCGGCGGCGGCATTTGCCAACGGAGCGGAGCCCGACGCGCCGCCGCCTGCGCCTCCCGAGGCCCCGCCCGCCGCGCCAGCCGAGGCCCCGCCAGTAACGGCCCCCCAAGTCCCGCCCGTCACGGGATCCGAGGCGCCGCCGGCAACGGCCCCCCAGGTCCCGCCTGTTGCGGCCCCCGCCGCGCCGGGTCCCGCCACGGGCCTCGCGGGTTCCGCGGGGCTGCGCGCGACGGTATTCGGGCCGCCGCCGCAGAACATGGCGCCGATGCCGAGCAAGGTGCCGCTGCTCGAGATCAACATCGCCATGCCCTGGGCGCGGCCGGTGCCCGCTGTGTTCTGGTTCGACCGCAGTCTGCGCGTCTGGCTTTCCGCGCAACGCGGCCCCGCGCCCCTGGCCATCGTCATATCGGGGACGGGCAGCGATGGGAATACGTCGAAACTATCCATCTTGCGCGGAGCCCTGTATGGGGCGGGCTACCACGTGCTGACCGTGCCTTCCCCGACCTTCCCGGGCTTCATCGTCTCGACCTCGAGCACGGGGGTGGCCGGGGACTTGATGCAGGATAGCCGCGACTTGTACGCGGCCCTGCAGCAGATCATCGGGCATCTGCCGCGAAGAGTCCGGATCACCGACATCGACGTGCTCGGCTACAGTTTGGGCGGCGCCAACGCCGCGGTCGTGAAATCCATCGACGCGCGGGAGGGCAAACTCAAGATCCGTCGCGCGGTCATGATCGATCCGCCGGTCAGTCTGTTCGCCTCGGTGGGGCGGCTAGACA
>Ga0210393_10002695_pt1 | contig 14471 bp, 10 predicted proteins | sample IncBWC27OmetaG_FD_160068 | JGI IMG/M metagenome (GOLD analysis project Ga0210393, IMG submission 160068) | Forest soil microbial communities from Barre Woods Harvard Forest LTER site, Petersham, Massachusetts, United States - Inc-BW-C-27-O ... | reverse complement strand
ACCCGGCGTACCCAAGGGCTGCATGGCCAATCATTGGTGGAATCCCGCTCCCCGCCTAGGCTTTGCGTATGATCCCTTCGGCAATGGGAAATGGGCGATCCGCGGTGGTTACGGCATCTTCTTCGAGCATACCAACGGCAATGAGAGCAATACCGAGTCGCTTGAGCAGTACAACATCAACACCCAGACCAGCAGCGTTGTGAATGTAGCGGGATATTCGAATCTTACCCCCAGTCTCCTCGGAGGTGGCACGACGCCGCTATCGTTTGTTTCGATTCCGAGCAAAGCTACGTGGCCCTACATGCAGCAGTGGCATCTCGACGTGCAACACGATATCGGCAAGAACACGGTCGCGACGCTGGCGTACGTAGGCAGCGGCGGAGTGCACCTGACCCGTTCGTATGAATACAACCAGATGCATTCGGTTGTGCCGAGCCAGAATCCTTACGCGCCGGGCCAGGCGATCAACACCTCCTTCGATTGCAGTTGGGGTCCGAACAGCAGCCAGCCTAATGTTGTTGTCGACGCGTACGGTGTTCCCACAAACGCGGTAACTTCCTACGGCGCGCCGATTCCCTACAACCCTCCCACGACGGCAGGGGGCCTTCCATCTGGTCCAGCAGTCAATCTTTTCGTGGCTTGCGGCAACAACGCCAATTTTTTCCTGCCCTACGCAGGGATCGGATCCATCACCCGCAAGGATCAGACGGGATCGTCAAACTACAATGCGCTGCAAGCTTCTTTGCGCCACAGCATCGGCGGCCTGCAATTGAACGCCGCTTATACCTACAGCCATTCGATTGACGACTCGTCCGACTACAACGATTCAGGATTCGTCGACGTCTACGCCCTGAACGCCTACCGTGCTAGCTCCAACTTCGATGAACGGCACATCATCAACATTGGTTACGTTTACGATCTGCCTTTCCTGAAGGGCAAGACCCTCACCGACAAACTCCTGGGCGGATGGCAATGGTCCGGCATCACGGACATCGAAAGTGGAACGCCGTTCAGTGTTTATAACGCGGGCGGAGGAAACATTCCTAGCGACAACGCGGGAGTTTCCAACACCTTTGCGACTGCAGCTTCTTATCCCGACATCGTTGGCAATCCGAGTGCCGGGATACCAGCCCTCCCCCCTGGCAATCCAGCATTGCTCTATAACCCGGCGGCGTTCGTCGCTCCTACTGGGCTCACGTTCGGCAACGCTGGAAGAAACATTTTGCGCAATCCATGGAGAACCAACTTCGACATGGCGTTGCTGAAACACTTCGCGGTCACGGAATCAAAGTATTTCGAGTTCCGCGCCGAGGCCTTCAACGTCTTTAATCACAGGGAGTATTCCTGGCTGGGCGGGGACGCTGGTTCTGCAGCAGACAATGCGAACGGCACCGGAATTACCACCGCGAACTCCGTGGGTTGCTATGGCGGGGCCAATTTTTCGGCCGGCGATCCGAGCTGTGCCGGAAGCGGGTTACTTCAGCCCAATTCCGCGCACAACCCGCGCATCCTGCAGTTGGCCCTGAAGTTTATTTTCTAAGAGAGTGTCCAGCTAGTCCTCCGACCTGGCCTCCAGTGAGGCCAGGATTTTTTGGCTTACCCAACCTGCGCGTGTTGAGGAGAACTCACAACCGTGAGCGCCCGCTCGAGGTCCGCGACCAGATCATCCGCATTTTCGATTCCCACCGATAGCCGGATTAACTGCTCAGTTACGCCCATCTTCTGCCGTTGTTCGGCTGAAATCATGGCATGGGACGTCAGCACGGGAATAGACACTAAGGAGTCCACTCCCCCCAAGCTGGGCGCCAAGGTGAAGAGTTGCAGCGCTTCGGTGAGCCGCCGTGCATCATCACCCGAGCCTTCGACTTCGAAGCTCACCATCCCGCCGCCACCGCGCATTTGCCCCATAGCAACCGCCCGTTGCGGATGACCTTCTAGAAAAGGGTAGTGAACCCGTCGTACTTTAGAGTGTTGAGCCAGGAACTGCGCGACGCGGAAGGCGTTCTCATTCTGTCGCTGCACCCGAACTGCGAGGGTCTTGATCCCGCGCAGCAGAAGCCACGCGGCATGTGGGTCCATCACTCCACCCAGCGTGGTTCGAGTCTCATGAATCTTTTCGATCAAATCCTTGCGGCCGGCAATGATCCCAGCCATCAGGTCGGAGTGTCCGCCAAAATACTTCGTTCCCGAATGCATAACCAGATCGATACCGAACTCAACAGGGCGTTGGTTGATCGGTGTGGCAAATGTGCTGTCGATCATACTGATGAGCTCATGTTTCTTCGCAATGGCAGCGGCTTTTTTTAAATCAACGATACGCACCGTGGGATTCGTCGGTGATTCCAGATAGAGCAGCTTCGTATTCGGTCGAATGGCCTGCGCGTGTTGTTCGTATTCAGTGGTATCGACGAATGTGGTCTCAATCCCGAGCTTGGGAAGCCACTGACCGAAGAACTTTCCTGCGCCGCCGTAGATGTCCCGTTGCGCCACAATGTGATCACCGCTTTTCGCCAATGCCAGAATCGAAGTCGTGATCGCGCTCATGCCGGAGGCAAATAGCAACGCGGCGTCAGCCCGTTCTAGCTCCGCAATTCTCAACTCAACCACGGTGTTCGTGGGGTTGCCGTAGCGCGTGTAAAACATGTCCGTCGGAGTCACGCGCAATTGTTCGTCGTTGTCGGTAACCTCAAACGTCGACGTCTGGTAGATCGGCGGGGAGACTGGACCATGCTTCTTCTGCAAGTCGGCCCCCGAGTGGACGGCCTCGGTTTCGAGGTGGTGCTCGGCTTTTTTCATCACGACTCCATCTGCGAATACCGGATTAAGAGTATCGTTCACCAGCCAAGTGGGCAAGGGAGCCGAAGCCGGGTCCGACACCCGCTGTACCCTTTATAATTCCAGTCTCATGGATACAGGCCTGAAAAACCGCATAGCGATTGTCGCCGCCTCCAGCCAGGGGATTGGCCGCGCCACGGCAGAGGCCCTAGCCGCCGAGGGATGCCGGGTCGCCATGTGCGCCCGCAATCCTCAAACACTGCAGGCCGCCGCAGAGGGCATTGGGAAACAATGCGGCACCCAAATGTTCGCCCAAGCTCTGGATGTAACTGACGCAGAGGCGGTGCATCGCTTCGTCGAAGCAGTGGCGTCGAAATTTGGTGGCGTCGACATTTGCGTGACCAACGCCGGAGGCCCGCCGGCAAAAGGGTTTCTCGCTGCCAGCGTGGAAGAATGGCAAAAAGCGGTCGACGCCAACTTCCTCAGCACAGTTTATTTCGCCCGCGAAGTCATTCCTCACATGCAACGCAAGCATTGGGGACGCATCATCACAATCACTTCCATTACGACTAAACAGCCAGTGTCAGACCTTGTCCTATCCAACGCGGTTCGCGCCGCTGTTGTAGGGCTGGTTAAGAGTCTAGCTAATGAGTTTGGCAAAGATGGCATACTCGTAAACAACGTTGGGCCGGGCTACACTGCAACCGATCGGCTAAAGGAATTGGCCAAGACTCGGTCGGCGGCTACGGGCATGAGTGAGCAAGAAATCTTCGAAGGTTGGAGCGCGGATGCACCGCTGAAGCGGCTTGGGGAACCTCGCGAGGTTGCGGACACGATCGTATGGCTGGCATCTGAGAGGGCTTCGTATGTGACGGGGCAGACCGTACTCGTGGACGGCGGACTGTATAAAGGCTTGTGAGTGGAGAAGAACTCGGCCACTCTAGACGGGCGTCGATGGCCTCGCCTCCACTCGCAAAAGGAATTCCGGAAAGGCAAACCATGCGACAGCTAGCTTCGCGGATGGCGGTAATGACGGGTGAGGGTGCGCTGTCCGTTTATGCGCGCGCCAAAGAACTGGATCGTGAAGGCCGCTCGATCATCCATCTTGAACTTGGCGAGCCCGATTTCCATCCCTCCGCTTCAGTAAATGACGCGCTCAAACGCGCTCTGGATGACGGCAAGGACCGTTACTGCGCGGTCGCGGGTGTTCTATCTCTGCGTGAGGCAATCGCTTTCTATCTTCACGAGACGCGCAACCTCGAAGTTTCCGCCGACAACATCGTTATCGCCCCGGGCTGCAAAATCGCCCTCTTCATGGCAATGATGGCGCTCATCGATCCAGGCGACGAAGTTTTGTACCCCGATCCAGGATTTCCCGGGTATCCGTCCATTACTCTCGGCCTGGGTGGTGTGCCTGTTCCATTTGAACTTTCTGAACGCAATCAGTTTCAACCGAATCCCGATCAAATCGCTGCGAAGATTACGCCTCGTACAAAAATCCTGATTGCAAATTCGCCAGGCAATCCTACTGGCACGGTCTATACCGACGAAGTGCAGCGGGGACTGGCGGAACTCGCCGTAAAGTATGATCTGCTCGTGCTGTCTGACGAGATCTATGCCCGAGTCATCTACGGCGGCCAGTATGTCTCACTCAAGCACTATCCGGGAATGGACGAGCGCACGCTGATCATCGACGGCTTCTCCAAGAGTTTTGCGATGACGGGATGGCGCCTGGGATATACCGTCGCTCCGCCACGCATTGTGCCGGCGTTGAACATGCTGGCAGTCAACAGCTATACCTGCGTCGCGGAGTTCAGCCAGTATGCAGCCATTGAAGCACTCAAGGATCGCGAGGGTACAACTCCTCGTATGGTCGGCGAGTTCGTTAAACGACGCGAGCAATTCATCCGCGACCTGAATCGTGTTCCCGGATTTCGGTGCACGCCCCCGGAAGGCGCATTCTATGCTTGGGTGAATATTTCGGACACGGGCATGAGCGCGGAAGAACTTTGCCGCATTCTGCTGGAAGAGGCGGGTGTCGCGGCCATCCCCGGCGCGGCTTTCGGGGATGCGGGCACTGATTTCATTCGCTTCTCGTTTGCGTCATCGACCGCGACATTGCAGGAGGCCGTAGAGCGGATTCTGAGGGTTTCCTCCGCTTGGCAAAGTACTGTCGCTACGCGATAAGACGATTGCGGCAGGATATTTGTTGGGAATCTCGGCAAGACGGAGACTTCATGAGGCGAATGCGCGAGCTGTTCTTGATCACGATTTGTGGATTCTCGATCTTCGCCGGCGGCCAGGCGCGCCCTCTGCCTGGACCGGACGTGCAGCAAATCTATCAACGATTGCTTCCTCAAATCGAAAAGATTCCCATCTTCGATCATCATGCGCATCCTGGTTACTCCGACGATCCTGACGTCGATGCCATGGCCGCGCCGCCCGGAATCTACGCCCTGCGTATCCGTGACACGAACCCGGAACTCATTGTGGCTGCGAAAGCCCTCTTCGGATACCCGTACGATGACCTGTCGCCTGACCACGGCAAATGGCTGATCCAGAAAAAAGCCGAGCTCAAGAAGGAAAAGGGAGTTGCGTATTTTTCTGACATCCTCGACAAACTGAACATCGAGCAAGGAGCTGCGAACCGCGTGGTGATGGCCGATTACCTCGATCCCAAAAGGTTTGTTTGGGTATTCTTTGTGGATTCGTTCATGTGGCCTTTCGACAATCAGCGGGAACGCTCCCGTAATGCTGACGAAGAGGTCTACATTCCGCTCCAGGAAAAGATGCTGCATCGCTATATGCAACAGGAAGGCCTCGGCAAGTTGCCTGCGGATTTTTGCGAGTACCTGAAATTTGTCAGCCGCACCCTCGAAGACAATCAGAAGCAGGGCGGCATCGCCATGAAGTTTGAAGTGGCATATTTCCGCTCAACCAAGTTCAGCGATCCCGCGCGCGAAGATGCGCAGGATATCTACGAGCGCTTTGCGTCCGGCGGAATCCCCAGCCCCGACGAATACCGCACTTTTCAGGATTACATGTTCCGCTACCTGATTCGAGAAGGTGGCCGGCTTCGCCTTCCAGTTCACATCCATTCGGCGGTTGGCCCCGGTGATTACTTCAATCTCACCGAAAGCAGCATCATGAACCTGGAAAATGTGTTGCGCGATCCGCGTTACTCGAGTGTGACATTTGTGATGCTTCACGGCGGATATCCTTATGATCGTCAAGCCATCTGGCTGGCTGCGGCGAAGAACGTTTACTTGGATACGTCGCAAACTGAGTTTCTACTCTACCCCTCAGAGTTCAAGAACCTGCTCAAGCTGTGGCTGGAGACATTCCCCGAGAAAGTTACCTTTGGCAGCGACGCGTTTCCTTACAACGACGTGATGGGCGCCGAGGAAAGTTATTGGCTGGGTGTGCAATCGTCGCGAACGGCTTTGGCCACCGCGTTGGCGGAGATGATTTCGATGGGCGAAGTCAACGAGGCGCAGGCACTGCGGATGGCCCACGGTTATTTGCATGACAATGCAGTCGGACTTTATCCCGGAAAGGTGCACTAATGGCAAAGGCAAAGAAAGTAAAGCGGGCGACCCGGAAACAGAAAGCGCGAAGCGCGTCGACGAGAACACGTGCCAAGGCTGAGCTGAAGCATATCCCGTGGAGTTCGATCGATCTTGAAGACTTGAACCCCTTGCTGCAACGCCAGTTCGTGGTAGGACAAAACGTCATGGTCGCGCGTGTGCTTCTGAAGAAAGGCTGCGTCGTTCCCGAACACAGCCACCACAACGAGCAAATTACCTATATTCTGGATGGGGCGCTCAAGTTTTGGATCGATGGCAAAGAGATCGTAGTGAAAGCCGGCGAGGTGTTGACAATTCCTCCGCACATGCCGCACAAAGCGGAAGCCGTCGCGGACACGGTCGATCTCGACATATTCAATCCGCCTCGCGCCGACTGGATCAACAAAACGGATCAATACTTGCGCGGTGGGAAGTAGATTTGCACTGGTCAATCTTCTGCTGGCCCCAATCCGCATGACCGATCAAATCCCATCAAAGTTGAATTCGGTCCAACTTTCGCAACTGCGTTGTATCGGCTGTGACAGCGTGTTTGAGAAAACGGCGCAGAATTTCCGCTGCGCTCGTTGCGGCCATCTATTGGAAATCGTCTACCCCGATTGGAATACGAGCGACGCAACAAGATTCGATGCTGCCACCCTCAAGAATCTCTGGCGTCAGCGCCGCGCTTCTCGATTCCCGATCGATGAAAGCGGCGTCTGGCGTTTTCGTGAATTGCTGCCGAGCTTCGACGAAAAAGACGTCATCAGCCTGCGCGAGGGGAATACTCCGCTCTACGAAATGCGTGACTGCGCCCGGGTTGCCGGATTGCCTCAACTCTACGCCAAGCATCAGGGCATGAATCCGACCGCTTCATTCAAAGACACAGGAATGACTGTAGCCGCATCGGTCGCCCGGCGGGAGGGATTCCGCTGGGTGGCTTGCGCTTCCACCGGCAACACATCCGCTTCCATGGCAGCTTATGCGGCGCGCGGCGGAATGCGCAGTTTGGTGCTCATCCCGGAAGGCAAAGTTTCGTGGGGGAAACTTTCTCAGGCGCTCGATTACGGGGCCGTGACCTGTCAGTTGAAAACTGATTTCGATGGCTGTATGCGCGTGTTGAACGAGGTCGTTCAGCGGATGCCGATTTATCTGTTGAACTCGGTAAATCCCTACCGTCTCGAAGGACAAAAAACGACGGCGATCGAGTTAATGGAACAACTCGATTGGCAGCCGCCGGACCACATCATTGTCCCCGGCGGAAATCTGGGGAACTCCTCGGCGCTGGGAAAAGCGTTCATTGAGATGAAGCAACTGGGGCTTATTTCGAGGTTGCCGAAAGTCTCGATCATTCAGGCGGCAGGGGCCAATCCGTTGGTGCGGACGATGCGGGAAAATGGCGGTAAGGAACTGATTTCCGTCCGGGCCGAAACTGCCGCCAGCGCCATTCGCATCGGAAACCCTGCATCGTGGAAAAAGGCGGTGAGGGTGTTGCAAGCAACCAGTGGCACCGTCGATGAGGTCAGCGAAGTGGAGATTGCTTTGGCCAAAGCAGAAATCGGAGCCGATGGAATTGGCTGCGAACCGGCGTCGGCCGTGACCCTGGCGGGATTAAAGAAGCTCGTGAAGCAAGGCTTCGTGAAGCCGGGAGAAAGCGTGATATTGATTGTGACCGGGCACCTGCTGAAGGATCCGGAGTTCACCTTAAAGTTTCACCGCGGCGATCTGTTCTCTGGCACCGCGAGCGAGGAAGAAGTTAGCATTCTCAGGCCTCAACAACGCGCGCCCATCGTGCTGGATGCAACTGTGGACGCAGTCATTCAAGCCTTAAAAGCAGCAGACGACCAGCTGGAATTATGACTGAGCCCACCAGAAAGAACCGGCCTAAACCGCAGTCCGTTGAGCTTGTCCTTCCGGCGACTTCTGCGAATCTCGGTCCGGCGTTCGACGCCGCCGCACTGGCCTTCTCGATGTTTCTTAAGATAAGCGCGAGTTCCGCGAACGAATTCTCGATCGTGGCGCGAGGCCGGGATCGTGAGATCTGCGCCCAGATCGAAAACAATCTTATTCTGAGAACTTACTGCGAGGTGCTGCAACAGGAAAGAAAGCCGGTGCAGCCCATCGCGCTCCGCATTGACAACCAGATTCCTATTGGCAAAGGATGTGGATCCTCGGCGGCCGCGCGGCTGGCTGGGATTGCCTTGGCAGTACGCTTCGGTCGCTTGCGCTGGAGCGATAACCGAATCGTGTACGAGGCAGCGCGGCGCGAGCACCATCCCGATAACGCTGCTGCATGTTGGATGGGCGGCCTGGCCATTGCACGAATCTCCGCGAATGGCGAAATGCAGATTGCGCATGTAAGGCCAAAAGGGGAGTGGCCGCTGTTGCTCGCGGTTCCCAACGAGAGCCTCTCTACTGAGGACGCACGCCGGGTTCTGCCTAATCAATATTCGCGCGCCGACGCCGTGGCTAACATCCAGAATTCCATGCTGCTTCTGGCGGCATTTCTTCAGGGGCGAAATGATCTGCTCACCTCAGCAATAGAAGATCGCATTCATCAACCCTATCGCGCGCCGTTGTGCCCTCTGCTGCCCGCATTGCAAGAGCTCAATAGAACCCGCGGAATATTGGGGAGTACCTTGAGTGGGGCAGGACCCTCGGTGTTGATCTTTCTCGACCCAGAATCGAGCGTGCAGCAAACTGGAAAGCGTGTGCGTGAACACCTGCGAAGACAAGGGCTGAACCCGGAATTAATTCAGACGAAGATCACCGCGAGGAGTTAGCCTGCGCATTCATTCAGGACTTCAGAGTCTGGGCTGGTCTTCTATTGCCGCGAATCTTCTCTCGTGCCCGGCTGGTGCGTTGCGGTGACGATGCTGGATAGGTGCTGCTGGAAACTCAAGTAAGGCTCGCGGGCGAACCGGTCGGGGTAAGAACTCACTGCTCGAAGAAAACTTTCTATTTCCTGTTGAACTTCATGTTCACGCCCGGTATCTGATCCGAGCGAACCTGTCACATGCTTCTTAACCTTCATCTACTTCTCCCTGCCATCAGGTTGGTTCGCCAGGCCCACCTGCACACTCGTCTTGCGACGGATACCTCGCCGTCTCACGGTTTCGCTTTCGCAAAACTGTTCAGCGAAAAGGGGAAACCCAAAGTATTTCCAATGGTTAGACATGTAAATAGCACTTTCGTGCCATATGGGATTGGCGGGATCATCAATTCAAATCCGGTATCGTGTTTAACGACTGGCCGGGGGCACGACGGCATTCATCCGCAAATATTCCACCATCTGGCCGTAGTGATCGAAACAATGTCCGACGATCAGAGTAGCCATCCCCAGCCTTGTAACCGTGCCCTCGCCGAAGGGACTTTTAATGGGAATCAGCAAATTTCCATCATCGATCGTGGCAACCGCTTTGTGAGCATAGGCAAAGGATCCCTTCAGGAAGTTCATAACGTCCGCTTTGCTCTTCACCGAATCCGGTCCGTTTTCACTACCCACATCGACCGGAGGCTTTTCTTGGAGGATGGATGCTGCGATCATGTAGTTGATCGCGGCTACGTGCTTGACCTGTTGAGCGAAGGTGCGCACGCCTTTGAATTCGCCGTTGGTAGGGGCAAAGGAGTACTTGTCCTCGGGCATGGCATCGGCAGCTGAAACGAACTCCTTCTCCACGCCACTCACGCTGTGATCGAAAACTTGGGCAATGGTGGGAGGCTGTGCGGATTTCGTATCTTGTCCCAGAAGTAGACTGTTGCCAGCCAGCAGAAGCGCACAGGCAAACATCCATTTCATCTTGAGCATGAGAAATCTCCTCGAAAGTGACCGTCGAAATTCTACCCAGGTTCGGCTAATCTCGCACTACGGATGGCGCGTATTGCAATTCCTGCGACGTTAGCGGATAGCGTCGCACACTTGCCAGTCCAACCACAAGCGCGATTGCGGAGCACAGAAATGTCGTTGGAATTCCGACGCGGCTGGCCAAGCCGCCCCAAAGTGCACTGCCGATCGCCATCCCTCCCTGCAGGACTAGCAAATACAACGAGAGGGCCCGCGCCCGCAGAAATGAGGGTGACATGGTCTGTGCGGCGACATTGAGACAAGCCAGAATGCTAATCCACGCAGTTCCACTGGTGAACAATACTAGTTCCAGCCAGCCGAATGTTTGTACTTGTCCCGCAGCAAAGGTCATGGCGGCAAAAACCAGAATGGCGATGGTGACAACACCGTCTACAGAGAGCGTACTCCGCAGTCGAGGCAGCACCGCTGCCCCGGCTAATGCGCCCAGGCCGAATGAGCCAAGCAGCAGTCCATAGCCCGTGGCCCCATGCGGGCGGGCAACAATGGGGAGCAGAGCCAGTAGAGAACTCGCAGCCAAACTGAATGCGCCAGTGCGGACGAGCACGCAGCGCACCACTGAAGCATCGCGGCCGTAACGCAAGCCGGTGAGAATGGCATCAGAGACCCGGCCCGTTTCCATATTGTCAAAGCGCGGACGCTTCCAGCGATACAGAAAAAAAATGACTCCAAAAAACGACGCTGCATTCAGCAAGAAAGCTACGCCCGAGCCCGCGATGGCAATCACAATACCGCCGATCGCCGGACCCACAGCGCGAGCCACGTTGAATCCGACGGAGTTCAATGCCACGGCGGGTGCGTGCTGCGCGGGAGAAACAATCTCTGGAGTGATGGCTTGCCACGCCGGATCGTTCATTACCGCACCCAGGCCCAGCGCGAATGTGAATAGGAGAAGAATCCACGGAGTCACGTGTCCCAGCAGGGTGAAAATGCCTAGCAGCGCCGCGGCCACGACCATCCAACCTTGAGTAATCAGCAGGAAGCGACGCCGGTCGACCATGTCCGCCAGCGCACCTGCCGGCAAGATGACCAGAAAAACCGGAAGGGTTGTTGCCGCCTGGACTAGGCCCACCATGAATGGAGACATTGTGAGCTGCGTCATCAGCCAGCCTGAGCCGACGTTCTGCATCCAGGTCCCGGTGTACGAAATTACCGCCGCAACCCAAAGTGAACGAAAAAGAGGTTCGTGTAACGGAGCCCAAGCCGAACCGTTCGCAGTTCTCGGCAACATCGGCGTGTTGACCATGTCGGCCATGCTAGTTGCCTGCAATCTTCTTCATGGCTGCGTACTCTCCAAACGGCCACTCTCTGTGACGCCAGGCGCGCAGGAGATAAACGATTACGCCGCTGATCAGGATCAGTGCAGCGTAGCGAATCTGGGTGAGCGAGTTCGTTCGCGAAATCAGTACGAACACAAATCCTATCGATGCAGCCAACGCGGGCAGCGGGTAAAGCCACATGCGGAACGGCCGAGGCAGGTCGGGCCGGCGAATGCGCAGAACGATCAGGCCGATCGCCTGCACCAGGAACTGCAAAGTAATGCGGATGACCACCAGCCCTGCGATTACGTCCGCCAGCGATAAAAAACAAAACAGGGCCGCGACTGTTGCGAGCGCCAACAATGATACGTAGGGAAACCGTCCGTCCAAATGCACGCGAGCAAACGCTTTGAAATAATTTCCATCAAGCGCCGCCGCGTACGGCACGCGCGAGTATCCCAGCATCAGTGAAAAAACTGAGGCGAATGCGGTCCATATCACCAGTCCGGTCGCGAGATTGGCAGCCCAGGGCCCATAAATCTTTCGCATGAAAATGGACACAACATACAAGCCACGATTGTCTTGGCCAGCCTGAATCTCGCGCCACGGAACGACACCCAGAATACTGATGTTCATCACCACGTATAGACATGCCACCAGAAAAATGGATAGCAGAATCGCCCGCGGGATCGTTTTCGCTGGCTCTTTGACCTCGTCCCCAAGGAACGCGACGTTGTAATATCCCCAATAATCATAAGTAGCGACCAGCATCGCCGAACCCAGCCCCAGAAAGAAATTGCGCGACAGCGTGAATGCACCGGGCGGAAAACTGAAGGCTTGCGAAGCATCGAAGTGGCTGAGTCCCGCAGTGATGATCCAGGCCACGGTTCCGATCACGCCGGCCAGAAGCAACTTCGAGATCCACCCAATACTTGTGATTTTGCGATACAGGAGCACCGCAGCGAACGCGACCATACCGATTGCGACAAACGTCGCTCCCGAAACCAGCCAATGCATCTGCAGTCTTCCTATCAGCGGCAGGGGCACGCTCCAATGGCGAGCCATGTATTGTTTTTCCAGTCCGGGCCAGAAGTACGATGCGTATCCCGCAAGGCCAATAGCGCCGGATGCAATCGAGAGTGGCGCACTGAAAGAAAGCTGCCAGACAAAAAGAAACGAGATCAACCGGCCAAGGCCTTTGGGCCCGTAGATCTCGCGCAGATAATGATAAGAACCGCCCGACTGCGGCATGGCGGCGCCCAGTTCTGCCCAAACCAGACCATCGCACATGGCGAAAATCGCGCCCAGAATCCAGCCGAGCATCGCCTGTGGCCCACCCATTGCGCTCACCATCAATGGGATGGTGATGAATGGGCCCACGCCGATCATGTCGATCATGTTGAGCGCGGTTGCGCTCCCGAGTCCCACGCCGCGAATCAGGTGCGGAGAATTCTGGCCGGACTGAGATGCAGGCTGCATTCGACGAAGAACAGAGAACTGCGAACAGAAAACTGTGAACTGGAATTATTGAACGGATTGCTTCTCATGTCCCGCACTCAACAAGTTCACATAAAGCCGGATCGCTCCTGGGACTCCCGCCGGTAACTGGCGGAAGAAAGCGTAGCCCGTGTAGATATAGGTTCCGTTGCCGTATTGCGCGCGCAACAAGCCGCCTTTCTGTGGTGACTCTCCGGGATCGTGGCAAGCCAGCAGCGGCTTGAAATTGCTGTCCCACTGATCCATGAAATACAGCCCGCGCTCCTGCACCCATCCGTCGAAGTCGTGCTGCGTGATCTGGTTGGGGAAGTGAAAGATGCCATCGTCCGGAGCCAGAATCTCTACCGGCGCCTCTTCCACCGAAACCCGTGCCCGGCTGAGTTGCGCGGGATAAGGCGTGAATTTCCCTTTGTTGAAATCCGCGACGCCCGTGTTGTATTGAGCCAGTAGCGTGCCTCCGTTATAGACGAAATCCAGCAGCTTTTTATTGTTGCTCGCAAGATCCTTTTGGGTATCGTAGGCGCGGATTCCCAGAACAATCGTCTGATATCCGCTCAGATCCTCGCTCGCAAGTTTGTCCGCCGGAATCATCGTCAGCTTCATTCCAAGCTGTTCGAGCACCGTAGGGATATCGTCGCCGGCGCCCATGATGTAGCCGACTTTCAAGTCCTTGGGCACTTTCACACCAACGATGCTCACGCGCTGCAGCGCAGGCTGATAATAGTAAAAGCTGTCGAGATCTTCCCGAGTCACCAGACTGTAACCCTCGCTGTAATTCACTGCGCCCGACTCAAAAACCGCTCGGATCGTCGCTCGTCCTTCTTTCAGGCTAGCCGGAGATATTTTGAACTCGACTTCTTGTTTCTCCCCGCGCTTGTGAAACTCCATCGCTATTTGTGCGGGATCAACGCCCCAGCCTGCCGGGGCTTCCAGATGGAGCGTGCCTTTGAGAGCGCCCGACAAATTGCTCGAAACTCCAACTTTTACGTGCTTCTCGCCATCGCCTTCCGTCGGAATTACTTGTTGCCCCGGTTCCAGCACTACGGAAAACGCTGGGACAATTGCGAGTGGCCGTGTCCGCTCTCCGCCTTTGTCACCTACGAACGGCGTTACCACTGCGGTTGAAATCGCGGTCACTGGTCCGTTCGATCCTCCCAATTCATGCGTCCCACCGAAGAGGGTCAGATCGTGCGGAGAATGATGCGTGTGATACTCGATGGTCGCGTGGAACGGAAGCGGCGGGAATGGCAGCGTGACGTAGCGCTCGTCATCGACCGTATTAACGCTTTCTGTTTCCGGGTCGGTGCGATGCCAATATGGACGTGTGTAAAAATGGCCGTTGGCCGCGTCAGCAGGAATTTGTACGACGAAATTAGCATATTGATCGGCGCCGGGGGCGACGGCTAGCACAACTTCTTTGTCGATCTGCTTCGCCCATCCTTGAGGAGCATCGAGCTTTATGCCGTCTAGTACGAGCTTGTACTTTGAGCCATTGTAAAATTTAAGCCTCACTAT
>Ga0210393_10002691_pt1 | contig 14481 bp, 13 predicted proteins | sample IncBWC27OmetaG_FD_160068 | JGI IMG/M metagenome (GOLD analysis project Ga0210393, IMG submission 160068) | Forest soil microbial communities from Barre Woods Harvard Forest LTER site, Petersham, Massachusetts, United States - Inc-BW-C-27-O ... | reverse complement strand
CGGGGTTGCGTTTCAGCGCTTCGGGGAGTTCCAGAACATATTCGACGAGCGGAGCGTCGAGGAACGGCACGCGGACTTCCAGGGAGTGATGCATGCTCATGGAATCGGTGTCGCGCAGCAGGGTGTTCACCAGGTAGGAGCGCAGCTCGAGCCAGGAGATTCGCGTGAAGCGATCCATCGGGCGCGATTGACGCGTGGCTTCCGTTAGCCAGCGCGACCAGAGCATCGCGTCCCACATGGCGGAGTCGTCACCCAGACGCGAGACGACGGTCTGTGGAGTGAAAAGCGCGCGCGTGAAAAAGTATGGCGACGGCAGCAGGTCGGGATCGAGCCAGGCGGAAAAGGCCTTGCGAAATGCGTCGGGGGAGCCGCGATAAACTTTCGAGCGCTTGATGCCGGAGGTGGCAAGCTCGCGGGCGAGCTTCGGAAAGAAGCGGGCCATGGTGGTAAGGCGCGTTACTTGCGCCGTGGCGCGGAAGGAACTGTAGCCGCCGAAAAGTTCATCGCTGCCGAGGCCGGAGAGCGCCACTTTCAATCCCGCCTGGCGCGCCGCCCAGGAAACGAAATAAGTGTTGGTGCCGTCCATGCTGGGCTGGTCAAGGGCTGAGACGGCTTCATCAAGACGCGCTTCCATTTCCGCGCTGGAGAGGGTCATCTCGCGATGTTCGGTGCCCAGGCGCTGCGCGGTCTTACGCGCGATTTCTGCTTCGCTGAATTCGGCGTCGGGGAATGCGACGGTAAAAGTGTGAATGCCTTTCTGCACGTGGCTGGCGAGCGCGGCGATAGCGGTGGAATCGAGGCCGCCGCTGAGAAACACGCCGACGGGGACGTCCGCGACCAGATGACTCCGGACAGCGTCCTCCAGCAGCGAACGAACAGTCGTGGCGGCGGAGGAAAAATCCTCCTGGTAAGCGGTACCGGTTTCGGCTTCCTTATCCTGATAAAATTCCTTGACGAAATTCCAGTAGAGTTTTGGCTCGGGCACGCGGCGCGCCTCGCTGGCGCGGATTTTAACGGAATGCCCTGGCGGTAGAGAGAGCACGCCTTCGACCATGGTCATCGGTTCGCAGACGGAGCCGAAGAGCAGGTACGAAGGAACCGCAGCGGCGGAAAGCTGCGGGGAAATGCAGCCGCTCGAGAGGAGCGCGCGCACTTCGGAGGCGAATAACAGCCCACCGCCGCCCATCGCGTAGTAAAGCGGCTTGATGCCCAAGGGATCGCGAGCGAGGAAGACCGCGGCTGCCGGGCCGCTGCGGCCCTGGGGCATTTCGATGATCGCGAGCGCAAACATGCCGCGCAATTTGGCGATGGATTGTTCGCCCCACTGCTCGTAGGCATGGACGATTACTTCGGTATCGGAGCGGGTGAGGAAAGTGTGGCCTTTGGCTTCGAGTTCCTTGCGCAGCTCGCGGAAATTGTAAATTTCTCCGTTGAAGATGACGGCGAGCGTGCCGGTTTCGTTCCAGATGGGCTGAGAGCCGCCGGGAAGATCAATGATGCTGAGGCGCCGCGAGCCGACGACTACGGGCGGGGAGGCGAGAAATCCTTCTTCATCGGGGCCGCGATGAACAATCGCAGCGAGCATACGGCGGACGACGGCCTCGCTGTTAACTTTCGGGTCCAATCCGATGGCGCCGCAGATTCCGCACATCGATTCGTTAAGCCTCCAGATCTAATCACTCCTAATTCGAGGAGTATTCAATCGACTAAGTCGCGTTACCAGTAAGCCCGCACCTCGAAGTATATCTCGAAACACCCACGAGTCTGAGTCGCTCGACTGCTCCTGTAAAGTGCACTCTGGCCCAAGGCGTCAGCGCGCAGATTTTTTTCCTTCCTGTAGCATACAGTCCAAAAGAGCAGGAAAGGGCAGCGACGTGCGTGGAACACGATGAAGCTTGATCGAACATCCGAATTTTGGTCGCATAATTTAGCTCAGTCAATGTTTTCGGGTGAAGTAGAAGGTGACGAATCAATTTCCGCGTCTTCTTTTCGCTTTGTGGGCGCTTTATCGTAGAGATCCGCGCTCCGGCCCATGGCAATTTGCAATTCCTGACATTATAATAGCGGCACTTCCGCAAATCTCAAGATTGCTTCGCACCCGCGCTCTTGCTCTTGAGAAGGAGACACAAATGAAAAAACTTTCCCCACTGCTGCTTCTCGGATTTCTAACTTTGTCTTTCTCAACTCGTCTAGCTTTCGCCCAGGATTCCGACAAAAAGCCGAACATCCTCGTTGATGACGACAAAGTGCAATGCCCCACGGCTGGCTACACCTCCATTCAAGCCGCCGTGAACGCCGCAAAATCCGGAGATGTAATTCGCGTGTGTGCCGGCATTTATCGCGAGCAAGTGGTGATTGATAAATCGCTGCGCCTGGAAGCGGATAACGGCGTGATTGTGATTCCTAGTGCTGTGGTCGCCAATTCAGCTGGCTCCTCGAGCGGCGATGCCATCGCGGCCATCATTCTGGTAAAGAATGCAGAAAAGGTGGAGCTGGAAGGCCTCATCGTGGACGGCAGCGCCAATGGGATTACTGCATGTTCGCCGAATTTGATTGGCATTCTCTACCAGGACGCTTCGGGCTCGATTGAGCACAATGCCGTGCGAAACGTGCGGCTGGCAAGCAACTTGCTGGGCTGCCAAAGCGGCGGTGCGATTGTGGTCGAGAGCAGCGCCAGCGGGCAATCGAGCGTCACCGTCGCGGACAATAGTGTGGACGGTTATCAGAAAAATGGAATTACCGCGAACGAGTCCGGGACCAAGGTGGATGTCACCGGAAACGCGGTCACGGGCTTGGGCCCAACCACCGGTGCCGCGCAGAACGGTATCCAAATCGGATTCGGGGCGCAGGGTCGCGTGACGAGCAATGCGGTGGCGGACAATATCTATTCGCCGTGTGAATCTGCGGTCAACTGCCCGTCCAATGCTACGGGAATTTTGATCTATCAGTCCGACGGAGTTCGCGTGGAACGCAATACCGTAGGCTCGAATCAGGTGGGCATTTTTGTTGCGGCAAACAACAGCGCCATCGCAGGGAACACCGTTTTTCATTCTGTGGCGCTCGATGGAATAGCGCTTGTCGGCAACGGCAATTCGGTGAGTTCCAACGATATCAGCGGCAGCGATGACGCTGCTGTGTACATTCAGGGCAATAACAACACGGTTTTCGACAACGAATTCACCGGAGCCGCATTCGGTATATTCAAGATCTCCGGATCGTCCGGCACCAATCATTACGGCAACCATTACTACGCCACGGTCGTCCGGGTGCAGGATCCAGCGCCCTCAAGGAGCTTGACGCCTGCTCCGTCGCGATAGCGGATTTCTTCTCGAGTGCGAGAATCACGAACGTAGCTGCCTGTTGGCGTAAGGCATTCGTGGGTACGCAGCTGCTTCCAGCAGTGAAGTCACGTGTGTCGATCACCCGCCGAGGTTGACTCTGTCACCGAAGTTGGTCGGTTTTTCAAGCGAGGAAGCTGATGCAGCATTTCTAGAACGCACGGGTGGCAGGGGGCGTGACCCAATTAACGTCCAAGGTGGTCCGTTATGGAGGATCGCTTACTCTTTACCCGACACTGCGGTTGTGCCGGCCGCCAAAGGCGTGATTCGGAAGAAGGAATGCAGGAGCTTCCATCCCTTTATCCAAAGTGCCACATATCCAAAGTGCCGATCCAAAGTGCCGATTGACTTTCTAACATTCTGGGCCTACGCTACCTTGCACCAGCCCCTAAACCTTGATTATTCGGGTTCCAGTCGTCGATGAAAATGCTCTACATAATGCGCTCTCACAAATGTCCCATCTGCGGCAGCACTAACATTCATCGGTCGAAACGCAGAGGTATTGCGGAGCAGTTCGCTTGTCGAGTTACTCCGGTTCGTCCTTTTCGCTGCAACAACTGCGACACGCGGATATACGCGCTTCAGACGGACGTGAAGAAGTCCGCGTGAAGAGGTTGAGGATCTTCAGACTGCGATAGTGAATGCTGATCATTGTGGAAATTCCGTTCCGGATTCGAACCGAGATTCTCAACGACGATACCTCGGCCGCGACGTTACGCAGGCTGGATCAAGCTTCCGGCAAGTACTGAAAATCTTCCGTGCTCGGGACAGTTCAATTCGATTTCCCAATCGGCGGGCCGGATGACTGGCTCGCTGACGAAATCTTTCATGCCGCCGTCGTACGGACATTTATGACCGCAGACAGGACACGTCTCGTAAGAATCTCCGTAGATGTGAATTACGTCGGACATTAGACGGATTATACTGCCGATTAGACGCCTCAGCGGGGACTGGGGGTCGTTTGCAAGCAAACCGCATCCAGTCACTTTATGGAGATGAAAACGCTTGATGCGTATGCGGCGTTGGCTGATACTAGGCATCGCCTAGCCACTGAAGGTACAGATGACGAGAAAACAAGGTCAGGCATTGGAAGTTGTACGTCTCGCCTTCAACGCCGCTCGACAGACCGGCCTTACAGCCGCAGAATTCCTTGAAGCGATCAACCGGCCAATTTATCCTCATCGCGTTTCCGAGCGGGTGATGCCGAACAAGTAGGCAGGCGGGAAAAGCGCCCAGCGCAGAGGTGACGACATGGGCGAAAAATGGGACGTCTCAAGTTGGGATGCACGAATAGGCGATCGGGCAAAGCAATGTCACGGATGTTTCGAAAGCAGAGTTGTTGCGGAACGTTTTGTCACGACTGCGTCTCGAGAACATCCGGACAGAATTTTCCGGCTTGAACAATGCAGGCACTCGGAGCAAGGGAATAACAAGGCCGCGAGCGCCTCGTAAGCGAACTTCCGCGCTCTCCACCAGTCCCTAGGGGGTTGGCATGGGATGGGAGCCGTACCTTGGGGCAGATTAATGCACCTGACTCCGCGGAAATTGACGACACATCAGAAGGCGGTTCTGATTCAGGTGCTCCTTGCGTTTCCTGACCAACAGGTCGGCGTGCGGTACGATCCGTCAGCCAGCGACACGCTCAGCTACGCAGAGGATTTCCTGACGGTTTTCAAGGTGATCGGGTGGGAAGTGACTGAAGGTTCGCCGTCAGAAACCTCCAGCGGTCAATGCGCGGGCCTGGGGTTTGTGGTAGGCGGACCGGGGGGTCTACCTCCTAGCGCCGAAGCCCTTCGGGATGCGTTACGAATTTATGGGATCGAAATCGTAACGATCTGTGACCCCACATGCGACATGAAGTCGGGTGGAATCATTCTGGCCGTCGGCCGTGAGACTCCTTCAGTTATCGAACGATGAGCCGATAATTCGTTTGCGGTCATCGTCAGATCCCACAGGTAAGTCTCGGAATGATCAGCATTTGATACGGTTGCGCAACGACGTCCGTTTGGTGGCTAACTGTCCTTTCTCTGTACTCTCGTACAGTTGTTCGCTTGGCCCAAAGTACTAGACTATCGGGAAAGTTCTCGAAAACGAGCAGTTTGGGGGGGAGAAATGGACCTCAGAGCACGATTCTTCTTGCTGCTGGTCAGCCTGGTGGGTGCATCGCTGTTGACGGGGTCTGCGTCGGCTAATCCCGCAGCCCTGAAGTGTAATTCCTATCGGGACCAGATCTGGGTCTATGACTCCTTGAATAGCTTCGACGTCGAGGCGAAACTGAATTGTGGGGAAAGTGTCGATATTATTGAGCGCGTTAAGGACTACGTAAAGATTCGCACTCAAAATGGAGTAGAGGGCTATGTTCTCGAGAACTCCATCGCCGATCTTCCACCGCTTGAGGTTCACCCAGATCCTGCTCTTGATGTCGGTGCAGTCGCGAAGCAGGCTCAGGCAAAGGAGATCGCGAACGCAACTGCCAAAGCGGCCGCGGATATGGCCGCTGTCGTTCCGCCTGATTCGGAGCGATTCTCAGGTCCGCCGTCTTCCGGTTCGGCCAGCGAGGCTCCAGCGAAAGGCACCAGCGACAAAAAGCTACCTGCAGGCGGCTCAATGCTACCCATCGCATCGTACGGCGAAATGATTCCTCCGCGAGTTTCTCCGCCTGCCAACGAAACCTCATCAAGGGCGGTTGCTGCTGATGCGACGACACCAACCAGCGATTCCGACGGAATTCCCGATTCACAGCCGGAAAGTCTACGCGCAGACTTCGCCTGCCAGAACTACTTTTCTGCATACGGCCTGACGCCCAACCAAACGAAATGGATCGCCCAGAATAGGAAAAAGCTATTCGCGAACGTCTGTCCGGCCCCCGATCCTTCGAAAGTGGATTTCGTGATTATCTTCACACATGACGTAGATTTTTTTAGCGCGACGATGCCCGAACCGGTTCACAAGATCAACGGTTTTTCGGATTTCACACCCATGACAATGATCGACTCTGCGCTCATGTCTGAATCCGATGCAGACAAGGCGCACCGTCAATACGTCTGGATCTTCCAATTCGCAAAAGGCACTTTCGATCCGGGAAATTTCTCCCCGCGCCGTCAATATCAGTTTTCGAAGATGGAAACAAATTCGCTGGGTGCGAAGGCCGGTATCAAGACAGTCGAGGACGCTTTCCAATTTGTGGCGGCGAGCCACTGAATTCAAGCGGAGATCACTGGATCTGATTCTTCGCGGCTTGAAACTCGCGCATCGACACTAGAGGTCCAGCTAATTTGTGTCTTCGTAGAAAGCGCGTCGGATGATGGAAGTCCCGCAACTGGCGCCAAACTCCGCGTTTGAGACTCGCTAGCGGCGAACGCTGATCGAGCTGAGGTCCACGCCGTAGCCTTCAGCTTCCACGATTTTTTGGGCAGCCGAGCGAAGAGTCGGCTCGTCTGCATTATTCGGCGCGTCGCATTGACGCTTAATCACTTCTTCGCCAGTTTCGATTCGAACCAACCACTTCGACTTCGCCGCATCCCACAAGACTTCCACATGGTCTGGACGCATGGCTTCCTCCACCTACAAGCTACACCACATTGTTTCGCAGGGTACCACGTTGGAGTACCCGGAGAGTCTCGCGGTCGAAAATGATTCCGGCTTGAGTGCGGCGGTTTGACGACCGTGACAGGACGGAGCCGACTTAACACCGGCAGAATCGCCCCTGTAGTTGGCATTTTCGCGGCAATACCCCTTTCTTCCATGCCCTTCTGAGTGGAGCTTGGCTACGATGACTGCAAAAGCGCGGCGGCCTTGACCTCAGGCCTCGCGTCCTGCGGTGAACGCCGAAGCCGTCCTGTCTTGGAGGGAAGCCCAATGAAACAACAGTTCATGGTGGAAGGGGCCGAGAACTGCGTCGACATGAAAGTTACGGCGATGCTCGTTGGTAGACTCGACAAGCTGGGAGTGGAGCGGGCGATCACGAAAAACGTCAGTCCCCGCGGAGTTTGTGTCGTCTCGACGAGCGAATCGATGATCGACGACACCCTTCTGGTTGCCTTGCCAGCCGGTCAAGTTACGTTCGTGGCCCGCGCCGCCTATTGTGACGCTTTGGGTAAGGGGCGATTTGGGGCGGGATTGGAATTCGTCGGTTCGAGCGAGCCCTTGGAGATGAGCGTACTCGCCACGGCACTAGAATCTCCGACAGCATGCCTGTAGGCGTGCCGGACCAAAAATTTCCAACCTGACAAACAGCGCTTCCACTTACGGAAACAATTCAGACGACTCGCCTGCGGCTCCGTTACAATCTGGATCAGGAGATCAGTCCCTTATCAAATCCACTCCAAGTAGAAATTTGCCGTAACTTCTGAAATCGGAGGTCAGCCATGACCGAAAAGATACAGTCGACCGCTGGCTATTTCCTCGCAGGACTCGCTATCGGATCGCTCGTGGGTATCGTCTTCGCGCCGAAATCCGGTGAAGGAACTCGCGAATACCTATCGAAAAAGCTAAAGGAGGGGAGCAAGCACGCTCGGAAGAAGGCGCGACAAGTAAGAGAGCGCGCTGATTACTTGGTCGAACGCGGGAAGGAATTGGTCAACCAGACGAAAGAACAAATTGCAACAGGATTGGACGAGGCCGATAAGGCCTACCCGCTGGAGAAAGCGAAAGCGAAAGGGAAAGGCGTCTAGTATCGAGACAAGCGGAGCAGCGACTTTGCCACGGGGAAACGGTTTAAGGAATCCTTTGAGTTTGAACACTCCGGGCGCCTGAAGCCTGGTCTTCTCGAGGCGGCGAGCCCATCGAGCTTCGCGCAGAGCTCGAGGTCGTGGAAGCCGGCGTAGCGCCTGCGCGCGAACTGCAGGATGCGGGCGCGCATGCCTTCAGGAGACGGGGAGGGCTGGCCCGGCCGGGGCGCTTTCCGATTGGCAGCGGCCGTGTGCTTCCTATGCGGTAGTGCGGAAAACCTGTGAACCAATCGTCTTCTTGAAAGTCCCCCGCAAGAATTGCGTGAGCTCTGGCAATATCTGCACAGAGGCTAAGTCGTCGTAGCTTTTCATGCAGCTTTCATCATGTTCGTCAACGGTGTACTTCTCACGCTCACGGTCGAGCAGCAAAATTCTGCTGTCGAAATACACTTGGTAATCCCAACTCGGTTTGTGCGCAAGCAGGCAGAGTTTACTTTCTCAGGTTCTCGAGCCATGCGTCCAAGATCGCCACGCTGCTAGGCTCAATCGTGACGAAGGCGACTCCCCGCGGAGTTAGCCAAGGTTGCGCGACGGGACGCACAGGCATTCGACTGTGCAACCTGATTGCACAAGGCGCAGGAGCCGCCGAAGGAGGAGTTCGAGCGCGAGGTGGAACGACACCTGACAGGCAAGGAGACCGAGCCGTGGGAGATGCTCTATTTCAAGATGTATCAGAGCCAGCTGGCCGTCATTGACCAGGCACTGGAAACCGCTTCGTTGATGCTAGACAGTCAAAAGGTACGGGGCTATTGCCTCGAGATGACTTGCGCGGATTTTCTGGCGGGCGCAAACCCGGACGCTTCCGCCAATGCCGATTCCCTACTCTTGGCGCTCAGTCGAATTTGCCTGCTGCTACCGAACTCCCAGCAGCAGGAGTTCTTGCTGCGGATCCGCAGGCATCATGAAATCATCCGTCTCAAGAAATTCTAGAATTCGCTTGGACCGGGATTCCTATCAGCGGCTTTGCCAGCGCGTACTCCACCGCGATCGCTGGCGATGCCAACGATGCGGAAGTTCTAAAGATCTCCAGGTCCATCGCATGCAGCAGCGAAGTCGTCTGGGAGGCGACGCGGAAGAAAATCTCATAGCTCTTTGCAGTGTGTGTCGTCGAGAAATCCATCTCCGTGCCGAGGTTCTCGCACGGTTCGACTTGTGAGAGCAGGACAGCGATTATCGCGGGATCCTATTATTGTTCGACGACGCTTGCTCCTCTGAACTGAGCGAAGTGGCGTTTTTTGTATTTCGCCACTTCGTCTGCTTTACTGCGTTGGCTTGCTCGGATCGTCTGAAACAGATTTTCCCTGTTGTACAGGCCCTCCCATTGTTTGGCGAACCAGATGAAGCATGGAGGGATTGATGAGAAGGTCTTGGCGTTTTCGAGTCGAAACGAGCGTGTTTGGTTTACTTTTCACCAGGTCGATCTGGCTCGTCCAAGGATTCAGCTCGATGCGGGAACCCATGGGAAGTACGGTAATTGACTGTTCTTTGCTCGCGGCAGATGGTGCGACCGCCGACAGGCGATTTGCGATTGGTGCCTGACTACGGACATGCGGGCTGATCAAGCTCGGCAGTGATTGGGCTTGCGAACCAATCATCTGCATGAACAGGACTGAGTTCCCCAGCTTGTCCTTGTAAGGTGACCCTTGCAAGAGTTGAACTGCTTTCTCGTTTGCTGTTTCTTCGACACCGGCATTGATCGGAAAGCCGAAATGATTGAAGCGATCCTTGACCATAAATTCGCTCCAATCCCTCACGGCCCACTGGTCCGAAAGCGTATGTCCGGACAAGATATGCGCTAGCTCATGCGCGAGGATCATTGCCAAACTGGCCTCATCGGGCAACACGTCGAGCAATCCGCGACTGACTAAAATCGTGTGGCCGATGGTGAATGATTCGAGCGTTGTAGTCAGTAGCACCCGACAGGCGACGTCCGGCTCGATGTCCAGGTTATTGCTGACCGCAAGATTGTTCGCGATCGTGTAAAGAACTTTGTCAACAGGTCCGCTCGGAGCTAACAGGCCAGCCGCTTGGAGACGGTCGAGCCCGACTTCTTCGTTCTCGTGCCCCGAGGCCGGCTGGCTCGCCGCCGTGGAGCTGTATTCTGCAGGCGAGTTGTTTGGGCCATATCCCCAGAACAGAGTTTGGGCTTGGAAAAGAATGTTATTGGAAAGCTTATTGTCCGCATCCGATTCGGCGCTATAGATGTAGGCCGGCACCCAAACGCGGGGCACCAGATTCATGCGCCAACTATCACAATGCAATCGATAGGCCTTGGAATGTTCCGCGGAAGAGTTCGTACCGTTAAAGCGCACGATCGTATAGTCTTGATCTTCGACCCAAATTCTGCCCAGGAAATGGTCACCGCCTTTTTCTTCAAGAGGCGATACATCAAAGACGAAGCAGCGAACGTCGCCGAGGAACTCACGCCGTACATAATCAAAACGATAATGTTGGCGGTCGAAGCCGTTTGAATCGACGTAGATCAAAGTCAGAAAACCATGTGCAATAGTCTCCTTATTGAAGAGCCTGCTGAGGCCTTCCTGTTTCACTGACTTAGACTTTTCTTTTTTATCGACTTCCGACGGACGTTGCACCTTACCTTCACTAAGCGTCATTCTACCCAAAAAGTAGTGATCCGTGATCGGCGGCGAGCCGAGTTCTTGGCCTGCACGCATATCCTGCACGTACGTCTCGATGATCGGATGATACTGCTGCAAGGTTTTAACTTCCTCGTTCTCCCGTTGCACTATCCGATCGACTACCTGATCGACGCCAGACTGCTGAGCCCAGGTGAAATTTCCCCGCAGAACTGAAATGAGTGCCGCCATGATCAAAATCCGTCTTAGGATAAACATGGTTCCCCTGCCTAGAACGTAGTAAAGCGATGCTAACTATTCTACTGCGGTTGAGCTTTGGGCGCTGAGAGCGCTGTCGTTTCGGGCAATAGGGCGAGGAACGGGCGCATCGCCCGCGACGTGAGCTGGAAATGCCAGAATTGCGGAAGAACGACTGAACTGCTAGTTCAGCATCTCTGTTTTCGGAGTGCGCTCGGGGGCGAAGACATGGGGAACCTTATCACTCTGTGTGCTTCCTGCCATGAAAAGATGCACAAACGCGCGGGTTTCCACAGTTCCTAGGTCGAACGGTAGCTAGAATGCGCCTGGCGGTATTGTGATCGAACTTCGTCGCCCGATCGTTCAAGCATCCCTAAGAGGAAACTCTCATTCGACGAGATCTGAAGAACACAACCATAGCTCCCAATCCAATCAACAGGAGCAGGTAAGAAGCTGGCTCTGGACTCTGGACCACGTTTACCGAGACATTGTCGAAATCGCTTTGCGTCCCGGCGCTCGTTAGAACGATTGTAAGAGCTCCCGGAGCAACCGTAGCGCCTGTCGAACAGGTCAAGGTTACGTCCGCAAATGTCCCGGGCGCGATAGCTCCATTTGAGGCAGTGGGGGTAGAGCAAAGCGTCGTTGATCCGTCGTCCAGCGCGATCGAGTAGTTGGCCACCTCACCGTCTAACCTGTCACCAACATAAACCGACAACGTGTACGTTGAGTCGGGCTGCACTGTAACGCCCAAGATCTGCGAAATCGTGCCCCCGTTGCTGTAGGCTACGATGCTGTCGGTGGGCCCGCCGGGAAGTGGAAGATTGAAGAAGCTAGTACTGGGTTGGAACGAGCCCCCTGTTGCTCCCGTCATTGTCCAATCTGGGATCGGGCCTGCATTGTACGCGCATCCGAGCCCACAAGAAGTAGTGAGAGCATTTGCACTTTCGAAGGACGCGTTCTGGACAGGAATAGGAACACCATCGCCCCACGCCGCACCGCCCGAGACGGCAAAACACAGTGCCAACAAGAGAATAACCCCTAGTCTTAGTCGCACGTTAAACTCCCTTGGTCAAGCACGACCAATATCCTCACTTCGTGCCCGTAGTCCTTTGCGCACGTTTCTTGCCAAACACCATTCTTCAGGAAGTGACAGATTTCGCAAGGGTTACCGTCAGCTCGCACAGCCGGATGTGAATACAAGTGCCAGCTTAGTACACGAAAAGGGAAAGTAAATGCCAATCAAGCTCACAATAACGCCGTGAAATATCCGATCAGCGAGACTCCAGACTTTTTCTCATTTCTTTTGCCCATCGCGTCGCATTCGTGAGCTAGTCGATGGCGGGAACGAAATTACGGGGACACAAGCTTCGCTTTGTTCTCGCTTTCGAAATCGCCGATAAATAAAAATAAAGAGCAAGCGTTCGACTAACACACCTATTCGAGGAGCGAAGTTTGTGGTGAAGTCGAGGAATGGAGAGAGAAGTTGAGGATAACAGTGCGCCGTTCGACGGATCGGGGACGCGAGTATCCTCCTGAAGACCGATACCGATTTCGGTGCCAATCGAGACGGGAGAAGGAAAAGTGCCTGAGAAAAGGGTTCGAGATTCCCAATTTTGGGCTTTGGCGTTTTCCCGCAGCCGCCGAAGAGACCATGCAATCAAGAAACTGATTGAGGCATTGCAAACTGAGGCGGTCCCATATAATTTATCTGTCGGCCGAGAAATCAACATGGAAATCCCGGCGGAGAGCGGCCTCTTTACCAACAATGAGCGGAATCGTAGGTATCTTGCAGTTGGACGGACAGCCCCTGGATCGGGGAGTGCTCGATCGGATGACTGTATTCCTCGCCTTCCGAGGACCCGATGCACAACAAACATGGGTGCGGGGATCGGTTGGATTCGGCCACGCGATGCTCCGCACGACGAGCGATGCCCAATCCGAATACCAGCCAGCTTGCATGGACGGTCGCTTTTGGATCACGGCTGATGCGCGCCTGGACGATCGGCAAAGCCTGATCGCGAAGTTGCAGGCGGCTGGACGTAATTGTTCGCACACTACAACCGATCCCGACCTGATCCTGCACGCATACGCGGTGTGGAACGATGTCTGCATCGAGTACTTGCTCGGTGATTTCGCCTTCGCCATATGGGACGCCGAAAGCAGACGCCTATTTTGTGCGCGCGATCGCTTCGGTGTGAAACCCTTCTATTATGCCCGCATCGGAAAGACGCTAATCTTCAGCAACACACTTGAGTGCATCCGCCTCCATCCCGCGGTATCCAACAGGCTCAACGATCTGGCCATCGCCGATTTTCTGCTGTTTGACATGAACCAGGAGCCGGGAACGACTACTTTTGCTGATGTCCAGCGCCTGCCAGCCGCTCACGTTCTCAAATGCGACCGCGAAACGTTTTCTGTCCGCCGGTATTGGACCCTTTCCGTTACCCAGCCGGTTCACTTCAAGCAGGACCGAGAGTATCTGGAATGCTTCGGCGATCTACTGGATAAAGCCGTGGCAGATCGCTTGCGCGCAAATAGCGCTGGCATGCTGATGAGCGGTGGTCTCGATTCAACAACCGTAGCGGCCTCTGCCAAGCGACTCTTGGCCCAGGATAAGAATGGCTCAGAATTATTCGCCTATACATACGTCCTCGATAGGTTGATCCCTGATGAGGAGCGTCATTATGTTGGTCTTGTCGCGACCAAGCTTGGCATTCCGACTGAGTTTCAGGTCTTAGATGATTGTCAGTTGTTTGGGCGAGCAGGACTACCGCAGTACCGTTCGCCCGAACCAGAACACTCCGCCTGGCCCGACCGCTTGACCGATCTATTGAGTCGAATCGCCGAGAAAAGTCGCGTCGCGCTCACCGGCCAAGGAAGCGATCCAGGGTTTTCGAGCCGAATCACTGTCCACTTTCGCCAGTTGCTGAACAATAGGCAGTTCCTTCGTGCCTGGAATGACGCCGTGCGATATCTAATTGCCGAGAGAAGGTTCTCGAGGCTGTACCTGCGGGGACGATTGCGCTTGCTGTTCAGTACCGGGAATCCTTTTTATACGTATCCAGCTTGGATAAACAGAGACCTCGAAAAAACATTGGGATTGCGAGACCGTTGGATGATTCATGAGGTAGGTGACCGGAAGACGCTTATGCGTTTGGAAGCATACCTCACCGCTTTTCGACCGGAGGCAAGCTTTGCAATGTCCCATTTCAGTTGGCAGAACGTGTTCGAGGGGCTCGATCCTGGTGTAACCCGCGTTCCCGTGGAGCTCAGGCATCCGTTTTTCGACCTGCGGATTGTGACGTTCCTTCTCGGCTTACCCCGACTGCCGTGGTGCTGCGATAAAGAGTTGCTCCGGCAGTCGGGCCGTGGGTTACTACCGGATCGTGTGCGCTTCCGAGCCAAGTCCCCCTTGCAAGCGGACCCCGTGGTCGCCCTCCTAAAAAAGCCAGAATCGGCATGGGTGGATCGCTTCCAGCAGGCCTCTGAACTTGAGCGCTACGTCCGCCGAGACCAAATCCCGGGAGTCTGGAAAGAAGGACGTCCCGGGGTGGCCTGGGTAAACCTGAGGCCACTCAG
>Ga0210393_10002690_pt1 | contig 14482 bp, 13 predicted proteins | sample IncBWC27OmetaG_FD_160068 | JGI IMG/M metagenome (GOLD analysis project Ga0210393, IMG submission 160068) | Forest soil microbial communities from Barre Woods Harvard Forest LTER site, Petersham, Massachusetts, United States - Inc-BW-C-27-O ... | reverse complement strand
CAAAATAAAGTCTGTCGCCTGCCCTCCCAACTGCAGGCCGAAGCTTCCACCTTCGAGCGCCATCATAGAAGGCGCACTCCAACGTCCGCTAAAATCCTTAGCGCTCCGGCAAGTCATCGCGCCCCGACCGTAACTGCCCCCGAACCCAATCGCAAATTTCATTACCGAAGGCAGAACGATGACGCATTCCGCTTTGTCTAGAAGATCCTTGGGTACGTCGTCGGGAACATTAAGAATCTCGACCATAACTTTGCCGGCATTCCTAATGCGATTGTTTTCGTCTTTTTGGGCAGACGCAGGTAGGCCAAGCAAGAGAATTGCAAACATTAACAAGAAGATTCTTTTCATCGATGTGCTCCTTGAACTTACTTTGTTGGTTCTTCATCCTGTTATCGGCGCAAATGTCCGTTACACGCCGAGGGGTTAACTCATTTCGTCAATGAGTCTCCGAAATGGCATTTGATAATCCGATCCATCACCGCTCTGGGAACGGGCTTTTCCAAATATTCCGTTGCTCCGAGTGCGAGGGCCTGCTGACAACACACCATTTCCTTATGGCGCGCCATCACAACAAAAGGCGTATGTGAGTTGTAACGAGTTAAATGTCTGATTACCCGGCACCCCTCGAAGGCTGAGGAGCCTTGATCCACAAGTGCGAATTCGAACTCCTCTCTCTCGATAGAGCGCATCGCCGCTTCAACCGACATACATTTATGAACCTCGAAGCCCTGAGCCTCGAAAGGTTCGGCGTGCCGAACCAGGTCTTCGAGGTCTTCATCGAAAATCAGTACGTTGCGGATGCTGCACAGGTTCTCGACCTCGTCTACATCCTGTTGTGTCCCTTGTCTCATCTTTGAGCTCCCAGGTGGAACTTTCCTTCATCCACAGTGAGCCATTTCACCTTCGAACTGCGCTCCAGCATCGGACCGATGCTTGCAAAAGAGGCTTTGGTTACTCTTGCTCGAAGCGCAGAAGCGCCTAAAGGCGGGCGCTAAGACGGGGAACCGGGCTCGACATTTCGCCAGCATTCGCCGCAACCACTCCAATTGAGGATTTACCATGAGGGCGCCGACAACCATAAGAACCGCTCCCGGCACGATCGGAAGAACCTAGCCAGCAGAGCCTAAGAGAATAAGAACCCACCCTAGAACAATGACGGCGATGCGTCGGAGGTCTCTGTGACTTAGTAATTCCAATTTCTCGCATACCGGCGCTCCATTCTCCAACCCGATTACCGGACCGCACGTGCGTGTCTTTTCAACTTGCAGTGAGCATAGAGGGGAAGGTCACGGAGGCCTATACCAACGGGAGGGTATTTTGAGGCGGAAATTGAGCTAGGCCGATGACGGGATGCGTCCAGCGACGTGGACGGCGGTGTTGGTCCTGGAAAATACGGTCCGGCACGAGAGCTTGGATCGCAAGGCAGCTCTTGGTAGAAGGAGCTACATCCAACGCAACACTCAAATATGCCACGCGTGGCGGCGTTGAAGCGTGACACCATGCTCCGCGGAACTTCGCGATCGATCTGATCTAATCGGAAGGCCTTTCGGCGTGCGGGAGGCGGGAAAAACCAGCGACAGACCGATGGATGCCGTTAGCACGCCAACGATCACACCGCGAGGGATATTGTGCTGGGGAAATGCCCTGCCAAGCCGCGTTGAGCCAGGACATCTTCAGTCCAACGAAAATCAGAATGAACGCCAAGCCATAACGCAAGAGGTGGAATCTCGCAAAGGCGCCGGCAAGAAGAAAATACATCGCGCGCAGCCCAAGAATAGCGAACACGTTCGATGTTAGACCACCAACGGCACGGTATCCTTCCAAAAGTGAGATTAACCATTCTTGCTTCTTTACATAGGTACAACTGAGAGATATCTAATCGCTCTCACTTCTCCAAGACCCGCCAAGGCATCGCAATCGTCACAATGTGGGCCGTCTTTCGTTGGCTCCCGGAAGGTAGCCCCGCTGATCGTAAAGAAGGGGAACCGTGACCTTTCCTTTCAGGGAGGGGCGCAGGTCCTGCTGTGTTTCCCCTGGCCTCCGGAATGTCCGATCCCCCCGGTAACCCATCAACACTTCCTCGGCAATCACTCACCCCCCCAGCTCCAACTCGTTTTGCAACCGCCGGAGTTTCTCCTGCGTTTTCTCGTAGTCGAGGAACTTGTCTACGGTCTGCTTCATGTCCTCTGAGCCGTCCGCGATTGCCGTGAGATGGTCTCGGTATTCTGGGACAAAGTGACGACCTTGATTTTCGTTCAGGTAAATGATGGCCGCCTGGGTGCTGGCCGCCACCTTCGCTGCGTGAGAAGTCACCTCGGTAATAGCTTGTTCCTGCCAGGGAAGCACAGCGTAACGTATCTGCTGCAGCTCAGCAGTGCGTTCTCCCACCGCGTTGATGTGGCCCTTGACTTTGTTCAAGTAAAAGGTATGGCTCTGCCAGCTATATTGGAAGTTCCCGGCGAACGTCCTCAAGATGTCTGCATGCCGTGTTAGCTCTGCGGCCTCTTTTTTAATCTCGGCGAGGAGCGTTGACGCCCGCCCAGACAGATACGCCAAGTCGTCCGTTTCCGACGCTACAGGTGATGGGGCAGGCGGAGAAGCAAAGACCGATCCGGTCCCAAGAAGCGCAACTGCTGCAAGAGCTATGATCATCCGTTTCAAGATAGTTCGCATTTTCGATTCCTCGATTTCTATTTTTTCTGACGCACAGGCTGACCGACGACTTCCTAACAAGTGTTGACCAGCCCGCGCACCAGTGTTTTCAACTTTCAGGGGTGAGCATAGAAGGGAAAGTGACGGCTGGCTATCCCGACGAAAGGGTATTTAGAGGCCTCAAAATCAGTGACATGTTAGTTGGCCACTCCGGTAGGACCCGCGAATTCACCCGCTTGAATGGTCCGAGTTGGAACTAAAACTCTCACCTACGCTTTGCGCTTTCGGCGATGACCTCGATCCCAGAGGCGCAAATTCTTGACCACAAGGACCGTCCGGATCGTCTTCAATCTGTGCGGAGAAAAATAGAAGAGTGGAAGATCCTCCAAGGTGTGGCGTTGCTTAGATACAGCAGCCAGGCCTGCCGAGTTTTCAGCAGGCCCCGCGTGTGGTCTAGTCACGACGTCGGAAGCGACCATCAGCTTGTTTTTCACTCTGAATACGCCGGGTACCGAGTTCGCCTGGATGTAGGCGATCTGCCGATCACCTTCATTCAGGACGACTCCGGCAAGTTCGACACTTCCGTTTTCGACGATAATCCGAATGGGACCTTGCGGATCGAGCGCGTACTTCTGAAAGCCGGAGTGGCCGCAGACAGCGCGCGCCAACCGCACTCGGAGCTCGTCATCGAAGTTGGAGACGGGAGCGACGTCAATCTCATTAGTGACGTCTTTCGCGCCGGGAGTCGTTTCGACAATCTCGATCGCGGAGCTGCGATCCGGGTAGTCTCGCACCTTGCCGCTTGGCGCGCCCCAGCGGGATGACATCGGTCGGTTCATCAGTAAGGGCTCAATTTCAAACCACTACAGGGGCTCTACCCCTTGAAAAGAACAGGTCTCCAACGTTAGTCTGTCCGTCTGCTATGATTGCCGTCCTCAGGAGAAGAGGTGTCAGACTATAGACGTGGCACCTCTTGAGAATGCAAAGATCGGCTCGGGAGCAATCCTGCTGAGCAAGCGTTTCTCGACAGAATAATTGGCACGGAGAATCAGCGAAGGTCAACAGAACGAAGTTGATCTGAACGGTAAGGCCGAGGCCGCCCTCAACTCTGGATAACTTTGGTAGTCCTCGTTGCATGACTGGCGCCGTAATGCTACCGTTCGTCGATACAATCGAATGGCGATGTCAAGCATTAAGACGCTCACGGGACTTCGCATCGCAGTTGGCGCCCTTTTTCTCATCTTTGGTGAGTACAAAGTTGTCGGCACACAGTTTACGCTTGGCGGCGGATTTCAGTATTGGATCAACCGCTTTCTTCAAGACGGAGCGTATCCGTTCATGGTTCCCGTCCTGAAAAACTTCGTTCTTGCCCATGCTACGCCGATCGCGTTCCTGGTGGCCTACGGTGAGCTAGCGATCGGAATCGCGCTCGTGCTTGGGATTCTGGTACGTCCCGCGAGCATTTGCGGCGTAATTTACATGTCCACTTTGTTGTTTTCGGCCAATTATCCAGGCCTGCATGCGGCTTTTTGGCAGTACTTCGGCGCCTCTTTGGAACACCTGGTTCTGGCGTTCTGCTTCGCCGCATTTGCCTTGATCAAGCCGGAGGAGACTCTGTCGATACGTACGTACATGCGCGGGTCGACATAAAGTGTGAACAGCTCTCACGCCGACCTTCCGCGGCGTCATCGAAACATCGAAACGACGACTGACCCACACTCACTACTGTCCGGCTAAATGTCGAAGACACCCAGTTGGTTAACGTTTTCGGTGAATTCTGCGTCTGCGTCGGGAGCCTGAAGAGCGCGTAAATGGGTGTTTTCTCGAAAAGTGTGACGCTCAGAATTTGTAGCGCTCGGGAAAGGCTGGCCGCCAGACTCAGCCGCTTCCGAACGATGGCGACCAGCTAAATCAACACCGCGATCCAGATCTGGGTCTTCACCGCATTCCCGCTGGCGCTGTAGAAGGCCTTAATGCGTAGATGCTGCTTGATCCACTTACTGCCGATTGTTCAATGCCTCGGCCGACGGGGGAAGATACATTAGATACACGTGCGCAACATTCGCAGCAGTTTGAACGACTTCTATGAAGTTTTCCCGGACGAAGGGGACGTGGACTTTGCAAACGTCATGCGAATCCTGCGAGACACGCAGTTCTCAGGCTCGATTTGTCCGGATTACATGCCCGGTCATCCGGACGATCCAGGCGGCTTCCAGGCTTTCGCGTTCGGTTACTGATACCTCAAGGCCCTCATTTAAACGGTCAACAGCGAGGTGCTAGGGTCTTATTGATTCTCAGGCCACGCTACAGCTGAGTACACCGCGTACAATCGCTTCGGTATGAGGCAGTTTCAGATTTGGGCGCAACCTTGGTGGGTCAATGTGCTGATCCTCATTCCATTGGCAGCCGCCTTCATTTTTCGGCGCGCCGGATGTCTCCTTGGCCGACGGCAGCTGGTTGTGATCACCATGTTTGCCGCCGCATTTGGCTTTGTTGAAGCTTCTGTAGTGGTGTACTTGCGGGCTGCGACAGGTTTGCTGCCTGGCTACGCCGGAAGCTTGGCAGACGTCCGGAGATCCCAACAACTCTATCAGCCGGACAAATCCGTAACCCAAATTCCCCAATCTCTGGTGACGATTGAGGTCTGCCGCGAGGCAGCCACAATGATCATGCTGACGGCGGTCGCACTGCTTGCTGCGGCCACGCTACGAGGGCGATGGGCGGCCTTCCTGTGGGCGTTCGCCTTTTGGGACCTTTCCTACTATGCGGGGCTGTGGGCGATCATCCGATGGCCGGCGTCGTTCGTGGATCTTGACGTGCTTTTTCTCATCCCTGTTCCCTGGATCGCGCAAGTCTGGTTCCCTCTGTTGGTGAGTTCTCTGACGATCCTGGTTATTGCGGTGTCGTGTCTCGGTGAACATTCTCGCTAATCCGGCGGCAACGCCCTGCCCCATTCTGAGTTACTTTCATCTCTCCCAGATCAAGGTGCGGACTGTGTTCTTGCCGGTGGCCGGGTCGGTCGAGGGTTGCGTCGTTAGCCTCAAGCGGTTGCCTTCCAATTTGTAACTTCGAACTTGGTCCGTGCCGGTACGAGATTGGTCCCAAGATATCTCTACGTGGTGGGTGACGACTTTGGCTTCGCTGTCGATCGTATACGTTCCAGCATACGCGACCATACTCTTGATCAGAGCTTCCGCTTCGTCAGGTGTAGCAATTTCACCGACAGGTTTGGTGCGGTGACTACCAACAATGATCACGATCATGCGCCCGTCGCGGCCGTAGTTGATATAACCGGACGGATGCGATCCCATGACGTCGGACTTCGCGCCCGATGGAAGTTCCTCGCGTACGTAGGACACCAGTTTCCACATACCAAAGATTGCTTGCTGGATGGACTTCGCTTGGTCGGTCTGCGCCCGAAGGTGGCAAGGAAGACAGAAAACTCCGACAAAGACAAGAAGAACAGCTCGCTGCATTGCGATCATCTCCCTCAGTTCGTAAACGAGATTGGAAATCTCTTCCTGGCTCTGCAAGCGGTCAGAATTCTACACCCGGAGTGCAGCAACTGCTCGCCCAGTCCCGACGTAATCGCGGTTCCTTCGTGGTCAAGGGGCTATTCCTTTTTGTACAGATCCCGCGCCTGCTGTTTTCGGATTTGTGCAGACATCCGGCGTTCTCTCTCGAAATCTGAATGGGTCGAAACCCTTGATCAATGTGGAGCACTGGATCTTGTCCCGTGAAATTGTACGCTGGCATTAATCTGCCTTCATTCGTAACTCTTGCTAAAGCAAATGAGATACCGGCAGCTCGAATGCTTTACGGATCTTGTCGCCACCACGGTCCGCGTCAGGGAGATCACGCAGCGGCGAAGGAGAACACCGAGCTTGCCGCAATTCACGACAGGTGAGGATATTCGTTTTGATCCTGTTCATCGCCGCTGTTCGCCGGCTTTCGCTCCAGTGGATTGGAAGGTTCCGGCAGCTCCCGATTTCGGAGCCGGGGACGTTCGCTTGGATCAGGGCATGCCCTCTCCGCACCCACATTTCGGGTTATCGTGTTCACGTCGTCCGGGATTTCGCGATTTCCAGATCACCTGTTCTCCTTCTGCGTTGTCGCGAGCGATTCGCGGCTGCGAAAACCATGGGCTCGAAGGGCAAATCTGTAATCCCGTAGCTCGATGGATTCGAACTCGGCGGTTGGGTCCAAGCTGAGACTGAAGATCTGTTCCTCTGTGCAAATCCGTTACAGCAAGGATGCAAGAAACGGCGTGAGACGCAGGCTGATTACGGAACTTCGGCAACACCTGGGCCCTTTAGCATTCATCAAGCGGTGACGCAGCAACCTTCGTCGCTGCCATGGGCGCTAATTCAGCAATCCATATACCTCGACCTCGCCTCGAGCGCCGAAGTACAAGTGCCCATTCACAACTACCGGGATCACAAACCGCGTCGCCATCGCTGCGCGATCGCGCTGGCTGTTCTGTTCTGAGGTGTAGATCGGTTGGTCAATCTTGTTGGCATCGAAAGCATAGAGGATCGCCGGCCGTCCCGCTCCATTCCACGTCTTGGTGGCGATGGCCCACACGATCGCGTCTTTGTTTCCGTTTGCCGAAACCGAAGGTGTCGCCCCAGGATTTTCAAATTTCGTATTGGACTGTGCGTTCAGTTTGAGCTCGCCTTTCTGAATCGCGTAATCACGCAAGGAATCGTCGCTGCAGGCAAAGAACACATGCCCATTCCAGTAGGCCATTGCCCCATAGCCGCCTCCGGCCATCCGTATCTCCTGCACAACCGCATTGCTGTCCGGCCGAAACTTGCCCATCTGGTCGCGATCGATCACATAAATCATGGAGCCTTTGATGGGCTGCACCAGCAAGTGACGATGTGGTCCCGGCTGGTCGGGCAACAACGTCGGGCCACTGGAACCCACGTCAGAGTCGCCATTGTTTAGGGCTTCCTGATCGTGAGGCGTAAAGTAATCATTCACCGCCAGCAAAGAACTTTGAAGCCCTAACTTCAAAAGCGTGTCGCCGTAGTCTCGCCCTCCAGACGATACGTCGAACGTTCCGTTGCCGGTCGGCACATAAACATTGTCGCTCGCGTCAGCGGCCGGTCCGGTATCGCTCAACCAGATGCCGCCCTCGGTGCCGTCCGGCGTATCGTTGAACACCCCCTTCTGGGCTAACGTGTGCGCATCGTAAGCCATCACCCAGCCGTGATACGGGTCTACATCACACGACGAAGACCACGTGAGGTACAGCGCGTCGTTTGTCAGCAGCAGCGCAGCCCGCGGATTCTCCCGCAGCGGATCGAAAATGACATTTCCATTTGTGCTGCCTGCTCCCTTACCTCTAACGGAAGCGCTGATCAGGCTCGGGCCGCCAAATTTTTCCACTCCGGTCGTGATCGCCAGAGCGTGCAGATGCTGGAAGTATTCTTTATGTCCCGATGTGGGATCACGCATCGTTCGTGCCAGCACGTACAGCGTGCCCGTTTTCAGGTCGATCACCGGCGTAGAAGTCACGCCGACTTCAGGCTGAATGAAGAAGCATTGCGTATCTCGCTCCGAAACGGTCGTAACGTTCTGCTTGCTGTCCAGAAAACTCACCTGCCACAGCGGGGGCTCATTCGGCCGATATGCGTCGAACGCGTACACGCTGTCGTGCTCGGTTGCGACGTACAGCACGTCATGCGTTCCTTTGCCCGGGATCTCTACTGACGGAATAAATAAGGGCTGCGCATACACTGCGCCATCAACTTTGAACGCGCCCACCTTGCCAAACCGTTTTGCGTTGACGTTTTGTGGACTTAAGACCTTCTCGTTCAACGTCGCGCCCGTGCGGAGATTGTCGTATTGCGACGTGACGATCTGCGCAGCCGAAGGCGTTACGGCTAGCGCAACCTCAAGTACAAGGCAGGAGCCAAATAAGGTTTTCATGTGAACCCCAGACCATCCAATGTTCAGCTTAAACATACTTCACCGCCCATCTGCGAACAGGATTGATCGCGGTTTTCACTGTTCGTCCGCGGAAGACCCATAGATTGCCGGGACACTTACACCATTCATTCGCAGATAGACGGTCATTTGCCCACGATGGTGAGCAAGATGACTGGAAGCCTCAGTCATCATCACATGCCGGGGCATCTCATAAAGCAACTTGCCGCCCATTACAAAGCGCCAAGGCGTCACCAAGCGGTCTTCCGTTGTGCCCTGCAATGCCTTTGGCTTTGCGCGTAACTACCGCTTCCCGCTCCAGTTGCGCAAGAAATAGCGCCTTCAGTTCCTTATATGTATCTGTTTGCCCCCCAATTTTTCTTTGGGTTCTTACTGGGAAGTGGGTTCCCATTCGATTTCGTAGCCGTCTACATTTAGGAAATCAGTATGCCGCAATCGCAATACCGTGAACAGAGCCACTTTTTGTGCAACTATCCATACCGGTTTGGAAGGATTCCGGCCCACTTCTTAAGGAGATCTATGCGGACCTCCGGAGCGATTCTAGCGGACGCATTGGAAATCGATGGTTGCTGTGCTCAGCAACGGGGCTCGGACTTCTAAGTGAAGTGCACTCAGCAGGCACCATGAAAGGCACACAGGAGTTCAAAAAACAAAGACGGTCACCGATTCCTTTTAAACGACCTGACGGAAAGACCACTCCTTCATGGCCGCGTCGCTGAGCGCAGCCACGACGACGCTGTTTGTCCGTCTCGCGGGAGCTATTGTTGCCAACCGCCGCCCAGAGCCTGGTAGAGCTGGACCAGAGCAATAAGTTCGTTCGCCTGAGCTTGCGCCACCCCTAGTTCAGCGGAGAAGGAATTCGTCTCATTGGTCAGCACTTCCAGGTAGTCGGTAGTCCCGGCCTTGAACCGCACTTCCGAAAGACGCGCCGCATCTTGAGCTGATTCGAGCAAGCGTTCTTCCTGAATTCTGAATTCTCGATTCTTGCGATATGCAATCAGCCCATTCGATACGTCTCGAAACGCACCTTGAATCGTCTGTTGGTAGGTCAGGAGCATCTGCTCATGCTGTGCTTCAGCCAGACGGACGTTCGACTTGAGCCTCCCTCCTTCGAATATGGGCTGAGTTACAGACGCGGCTAAGCTCCATAAGCCAGCCGGGCCGGTGAAGAGATTGGTGAGCGCCGGACTCTCGTAGCCTGCAGTTCCCGTGAGAGAGATCTGGGGGAAGTAAGCCGCCCGTGCGACGCCGATCTGCGCGTTAGCGGCGATCAGGTTCTCTTCGGCCTCCCGAACGTCCGGCCGTCGCTCCAACAGAGATGAAGGAAGTCCAGCTGGAACTTCGGGAGCATGCGGCTGCTCAGTCAATTTCAGTCCGCGAGGAACATCGTCCGGGTTCTTGCCCAGAAGTATACTGATGGCATTCTCCTCCTGCGCAATCTGCCTTTCAAAATCAGGAATCTCTGTGGCAGCGGTATACACCAATTGCTCTGACTGGCGGACGTCCAGTAGCGAATCGATCCCGTGCCGCTCCAGGGAGCGAGTCAATTGCAGAGAGTCGCTGCGCGAGTTATAGGTCCGCTTCGAAATTTCCAGCTCGAGATCCAGCTCCCGGAGCTCGAAGTAAGCGGTCGCGAGGTTCGCCACGAGCGTGGCCGTCACTTCTTTTTGAGCCCAATCATCGGCGAGAAGAGTTGCTCGGGCCGCTTCCGTGGCACGGCGATACTTTCCCCAAAAATCGAGGTTATAGGCGGCGGATGCCGTCAGTTGTCCCTGTGTGACTTCATAAGCAGGGATGGGACCGATTTGCGGGTTCTGCTGGCTAGCGATGTTTCCGCCCGCGCTGAGCGTTGGAAGCTGATCGGCGCGAGTGATTCCGAGTTGTGCCTGAGCTTGCAAAACTCGCGCCGCTGCGATGCGAACATCATAGTTATTCTTAAGTGCGGTGCGAATCAGGCTCTGAAGCTGAGGATCCTCGAAGACTTCCCACCACTTCGCATCTCCTAAAGACTGCGAAGGCCGTGCAGTTTCAACTTGTTTTGAGTTGACCGGTTGGTCCTTCGCATCTGCGGGTGCCGGCGCCGCAGGGGTTGATTCTCGATACGCACCTGGTACATCCACGGTCGGCCGTTTGTAATGTGGGCCAACCGCGCAGCCGGTAAGCCCCGCGATACTTAACACCAGGGCAAACGAGAAATAAGTGCGCCTCAGGGTTTGCATCATATGATTAATCTCCAGCTCCTTCCTGCAGCGCATAAGCTGGGCTCGTCTCTGGCGCCGCTTTGCGCGTCGAACGGAAGAAAGAAACCCGGTCCAGCACTTTCTCCTGGAATTCCTCAAGATAGAGATAAATGGCAGGAGTGACGAATAACGTTATGAACTGGGAGACGATAAGACCGCCAACAACCACCAAGCCTAGCGGCCGGCGCGAAGCTCCGTCGGCGCCGTATCCTAGCGCAATCGGAAGCGCACCCAGCAGGGCCGCCATCGTCGTCATCATGATGGGGCGGAAGCGCTCCATGCTGGCATCGTGAATCGCCTGAGTATCAGCAATTCCCTGACGCACTCGCTGCTCCGCGAAATCGACAATCATAATTCCGTTCTTCTTCACGATGCCCATCAACATGAACATTCCAATGTAGGCATACAACGAGGCTTCGGCGCCGAACAGCCAGAGCGTCAGCAGTCCGCCCAGCAGCGCTACGGGCAAGGAGGAGAGCACCGTAATTGGGTGCAGATAACTTTCGTAAAGAATCGCCAGGATCACGTACATGACGAACACAGCAACCAGCATCAGCACGGCGAGGTCCGAGACCGTGTTGCGAAACGTGAGCGCCTCGCCCTGGAGCGCGCCAACGATGCCCGGCGGCAGAATCTGCTTCGCGGCCTCTTCAACAAATTGCGTTGCCGGTCCAATGGCGTACCCGGGTTTCAGATTGAAAAACATGGTCACGCTAGTAAATTGGTTGATGTGATTGACGGCTTGCGGGCCGATGACCGGATGCCAGCTGGTCACCGCGTTGAGAGGCACCATGCGCAGCCCGTCATCGCTCTTGATGTAGAGCTTGCCCAGGTCTTCAGGCGCGGCACGTTTGTCATCCGCAACCTCGAGGATCACCTGATACTGGTCGGTCGGTTTCTTGATCAGATAGCTGTAATTCTGCGAGTAGGCATCGTGTAGAAGCGTGAGAATCCGGCTCTCCGATACGCCGTAAAGCTTCGCTTGCTCCCTCAGGATGTCGACTTGCAGGTTCGGGGTGTGATTGTAGAGGTCGGAATTCGCGAACAGGAAACCGGGGTATTCGTGCATCTTCGCCATCATCTTGGCGGCGGTGGCGTAAACCTCGTTGGGGTCGGTCCCGGAAAACGCGTAAGCGAATTGGCCCTGCGTATTGGCAGTGGCACCAGTGCTGATTTCAAGCGCTGGATTTGGCTGAAGAAATGCCACCGTTCCAGGAATTGCGTTCCCGACGTCGGCCATCAACTGTCCTGCCACTTGAGCGATCGGAGGACGCTGGGATGGGTCTTTCAGAAACGCAATCAGGAATGCCTGATTCGATCCCATGAATTGCGCATTCCCGCTCATGGTGAAGGTGCTGCGCACCGCGGGATTCGCCTTCATGATCTTTTCCGCCTGTGTTTGATAAGCGTGCATCTGATCGGGGGAGGATCCTTCCTGTGCAACTAATATGCCGCGGATAAACGAACTGTCACCCACCGGCAGGAATGATTTCGGGACGACATAAAAGAGATACCCGGTGCCAGCCAGGCAGACCACCCAGGTCACGGCCGAAACCCAGCGATGGCGAAGAAAAAACCACAGGGAACGCCCGTACACATCCAGCACGCGGTGTTCGAATGCGCCGAAGACTCGTTCCATCCACGTCTTCTTCGCGCCCGCCCCGCGATCACTCAGCAGCCTGGAAGTCATCAAAGGAGTGAGCGTGAGTGAGACAATTCCGCTGGCCAGAATCGAAATGACAATGGTGAGCGAGAACTCGCGGAAGATGCGGCCCATGAGCCCGCTCATGAACACCAGCGGGATGAAGACGGCGGCCAACGACAACGTCATAGCCAAAATGGTGAAGCTGATTTCCTTGGCCGAGTTCAGCGATGCCTCGAATGCGTTCTGTCCTTCCTCCATCAACCGCACGGTGTTTTCGAGAAACACGATGGCATCATCCACCAGGAACCCGATGGCCAGAGTTAAAGCCATCAGCGAGAGGTTGTCCAGGCTGTAGCCAAGGACGTCCATGGCTATAAACGTCAGCAGCAGTGACAGCGGTAGCGCCACGGCGGGAATCAGAGTGTCGGTAACCCGGCCGAGGAAAACAAAAATTACCATGACCACGAGCACGAATGCGATGTAGAGCGTGGCCTGCACATCCTTTATGCTGCCCACGATGGTCAGCGAGCGATCATAGGCCGGCACCAGCAGAACCGATGTTGGAAGCTGCGACTGAATGGTAGGAAGCAGATCCCGCACCGCCTTGGCTACTTCAACCGCGTTTACGCCTGCCCGGCGAAACACAGCGACTACCACGGTCGCTCCCGGCTGCGGATATCCACGCACCCAGAAGCGCATATCAATCCGTTCGTCCTGAACGCTTTGCCTAGCGCTGGCGACATCTTTCAGGTACACAGGCGCGCCGCTGTTTTGTCCAACGATGAGCCCGTTGTATTCGTCAGCGGTGCTTAGCTGTCCTTGCGGCTGGAGCAGAAAGCTGCGGTGGGGCCCGTCGAACTGGCCTGCCCCGGTGTAGGCGGTTCCATTCTTGATAGCGCCTGTCAGATCTTCCAGCGTGATGTTGCGAATCGCCATCGCTGACGGATCGGCTTTGATCCGGACTGCCGATTGCGTACCGTACACCGCGACCTGGCTTACGCCGGGCAGAATGCTGATGCGCTCCCCAACTTGCGTATTGGCGTAGTCATAAAGTTGGCCTTCGGTTACGGTATCGCTGACCAGCGCGATGTATTGGATCGGCTGGTCGTTGGGATTCGTCTTGGTGAACGTGGGAGGGCTCGGCAAATCGACAGGAAGCTGTCCTTGGGCACGCGTGATGGCCGCTTGTACATCGGTCGCCGCTCCGTCCAGACTCTTGGAAAGATCAAATTGCAGGACAAAACTGGAATGTCCCTGGCCGTTGTTCGAAGTTACCAGCTCCAGACCCGGAATTTGCATGAACTGGCGCTCCAGCGGCGTGGCCACATTGTTGGCCATCGTATCCGGCGTCGCTCCCGGGTAGTTGACTTGTACCTGGATGACTGGATAATCCACGGCCGGCAGATCGCTGACGGGCAACCGGAAGTAAGCCAACGTTCCAAACAGGATGACCGAGACGGTGAGTGCGATCGTCATCACCGGACGGCGAATGAAGACTTCCGAGAGATTCATGAGTGACCTCCCTTCGGACCGCCGGCTTGGATGCCCGCGTTCGAAGGCGGGGCAGAAGAAGCGCCGGAATCGACACGCACTTTGCCTCCGGGTCGAACCAGCATTTGGCCGGCGAGCACAACGCGTTCATTAGCGGCGACTCCTTCCGTGACCACCACGTCATCGCCCTCGCGCTGCCCCAACTTCACCGGCCGGAGTTCCGCCGTATCGTCCGATTTCACCACGTAGACGAATGGCCCCTGCTGACTGATCTGAGCCGCTTGATTTGGAATCAGCACCGCTGCCTTTTCCGTGTTGAGAACGAGTTTTACGTCTACGAATTGGCCGGGCCAAAAGTGGTGATCCGGGTTGCTCATCGTGGCGCGCAAATTAACCGTGCCACTGCCGTTCTGCACCGAGTTGTCGAGGAACTCGACGCGGCCGGCCCTGGCCGCACTCTCCAAGTCCGAGGGGATTCGGACTGCCGCTCTGAGCTGGC
>Ga0210393_10002687_pt1 | contig 14490 bp, 19 predicted proteins | sample IncBWC27OmetaG_FD_160068 | JGI IMG/M metagenome (GOLD analysis project Ga0210393, IMG submission 160068) | Forest soil microbial communities from Barre Woods Harvard Forest LTER site, Petersham, Massachusetts, United States - Inc-BW-C-27-O ... | reverse complement strand
AAAATATTTGATAAACGAACAATATTTAGAGAAGGTATATTAAAATTAAGAGAACATGATTATAAGTCTAGTGAATTATTAAAAATAGCTATTGATATTTTATATAACGAATATGGATGTGATAATTCTTATTTGATTATACCATATACTAAATCAAAACATAAAGCTCAAAAAGAATACCCAAATTTATTATTATTAATGAAAAAATATCAAAAAAAATATGATACTTATGCAAAAATTTTAAATATAATTGAAAAATCATCTCCTATAGACATGACGTAAAATAATATTTTTATTATTAAATATTAAAATGTCATTTTTAATAAAATATGGACCCCTAAAAATAGAATCAGAAAAAGAAATTAATAAATGTAAAAATTGTAGATCTTTAAAACAAGATGGTATGGATGAATCCGAAAGAACAATAGAAGAAATTTATTTTGAATGTAAAGGAGCTATTAATGGATTACCAAGTGTGGATCCAGATGATATGATAATTAAAAAATATTATTGTAATCAATGTGATAATAATATTGAAATGAGATATACACCATCAGAATGTTTTTAACAAAATGAAAAGTCAAAATAAAAATATTTTTAAAATTTTAAAAATGAAAAGTCAAAATAAAAAATTTTAAAAAAATATTTTTAAAAAATAAAAATCGGAGCTGTGCAAAAAAATTTAAACGAATGTTGTTAGCTGATGAGTAAAAAAATTGTAACGGAATTAGAAAGTGTAAATCCGTTTAAAATTTTATTCAGTATATATAGATAATATGGGTGGAATTTCGACAGAGAAGGAAAAAGTCAAGTTAGAAACTGGTTTTGATCGAGGACTTGATTATTCTGATATCAAAAAAAAATTAGGTAAAGACTTTAAAAAAAAATATAATCAACTTGATCAGTTAGAAGAAGGTTGTACAGGGTATGAAAGTAAAAAAAAAATATTAGTCAACCAACTAACTTATCTTTTATTAGCATTAATTCAATTGCGTAATGGTTCCAGAATTGTTGAAGCTGTTTGGTGTTTTAGACAATTCATTAAAGATAGAGATTTCAAAAAAACAATATTGGTCAAGATAGCCAAATCAGAAAGTATGAAATATGATAGGAGAACCAAAGAAAAATATATGAGTAAGATAAGATACAGAAAAATGGTCTTTCCCATTTCATGGATTAATTTAGATAAGGATACTTATGATAACATCGAAAAATATTCTGATCTTATCACTGATTTTAGATTGAAGAAACGTGTTTTAGATTACTTATTAATATACCATGATTGTAATACTCATTCTTTGCGTTATTGTTTTATTAATTATATGATAAATGAAAAGAAAGTACCATTAAATGATGTAGCCAAGACAGTTGGACATGTTGATTTAAGCATGCTAACAAGATATACACAAGCAAAAAATATTGATGTCGTACTGAGTCTAGATGGATAAATTATTCCGGAATTTTCGGACAATCGATATAAAGAAAAATTACCATTACTAATTATAAAATAAAAATCGGACAATGGAAGTTGATCACATCAGACCATTATTAAAAAAATATAATATTGAAGACTTAGCAGAAAAAATTCAAGATTATGTTGAAATGGATAATTATTCATATTATAATTATATATATAAAAACAATGAAAAAAATGATAAAGCTTACTATCATGCAATGACTCTTAAAAAAATATGTATAGATAAACTTGAAATAACTTTTGGATATCCATTAAATATTTATATTAAACCATACAAAATAAATTCTAATACATATATTGAACCCAGTGACCAATTTTTTTATAATACAATTAATACAATTTTATACAAGATTATGTTAAAACGAGGCTATACTAATGAACTAACACGTCATATATTTCATAAAAAAGGAAATAAATATAAATTAGTCATCACTATTGATAAAATGTCTTGGTTTATAGATTTATATAATTATAATCCAGATAGTATATATAATGTAAAAAATTATGCACATCGTATAAGTATTGAACTTTTGAAAATAACTTAACGTTCTATCCTTATCGAACTTTTTAAATATTATTTAATATAGTACAATAATGTCAAATAATAAATTTATGGAATTAATTGAAACACTTAAATCATTCGATCATATGTCCAGTGAATGGGAAATAATTAGTATGATAGTAAATCATAAAGATACAATTAAATCAAGAGAATATCAAAAAATAGATATCGATAAATTAATGAATGACTGTAAAATATTTTTTGATCAAAGAATAAATGAAAAAATTAAAAAATTAAAAATTTAAAAAATGACTTAAAGAAATATAACTATTGATAATTATAAAATAAATTTCGGACTTAGAATGTACGCCCAATTTAATGACCCAGAAACCACATTTTTAATGAAGATGAATGAAATTTATGGTTCACTAATATTTGACTATAGAAAAATGAAATATATCAATAAAAATACGGAAATAAAAATAACATGTAATAAATGTAAAAATAATTTTGAAGAGAAACCAAGTAAATTATTATCTAATGGCTGTCCAAATCTACAATGTGCCAATCATTTATACTCTAAATATGATGATGAAGAAACTACATTTTTAATGAAAATGAATGAAATTTATGGTTCACTAGCATTTGACTATAGAAAAATGAAATATATTGATAAAGATACTCAGGTAGACATAAAATGTAATAAATGCAAAGGTATTTTAGAAGAAACACCAAGTAAATTATTATCTAACGGCTGTCCAAGACTAAGGTGTGATAATAATAAATCAAAACAATTAGATCCAGTAAAAAGTAAATATTATGTAGACAGAGCTGATTTTAATCATCAACTAATGAATATACATGGATTTAAATATACTAATATTAAATTTGTCGACACAAATACAGATGTAACCTTAAGATGCAATACTTGCAAAAATGAATTTAAAATTATGCCAAAAATATTATTAAAAGATGAAGAAGGTTGTCCTCGTTGTGATACTATTGTTGGACAAATAATAAATGAAACAAAAAAACATAAAGAAAGAGGCATTAAAACAGAATTTTTTCTTATCAAGGATAATTAATCCATATTTAAAATTGAAAAATCGTACTATAATATAATGGAAAAATTAATTGAAGTTCAAAAAGAATATATTAAAAAAATTATTAGAGAAGGAAAACCATATTGTAAAATTTGTTTAGATAATAGAAGTGCTATTTCACAGAATGGATTATGTGAAGATTGTATTTATATGAATAATTTACTTACTGAAATAAAAATATAAATTAAATATATATCAAATGTCATTATCAGAATGTTTTGATCATGGAGTCCCAATCCCATGGGCTAATATGCGATTTAATAATGTAGATATCGATGGTATATTAACAAATAAAGATCCTACTAATAGTTATAATCAAATAGTTTCAGCGCAAGGAACTGTTACAAGTTCACTTAATACACCAGTACCAGTTTTCTTATATACACTTCCAACGTCACCAGAGGGAGGATGTTTTTTAGCTAATTTTATAATAACCGCAAAAGGAGGACCTACTGGATCCACAAATAATTGGATGGTCCAACAGACATTACGTATGATCACTTTGACAAATGCTGGAGTAGCTACTCTCGAGGGTATAGTAGGAGCAGATAATAATCTACCAATAGGATTTGCTCCAACTGTTGTAGGACAAAATCTTATTATTCTTCCAGGAAATATCTTACAGTTTGGTGTACAGAATTCAGCAGCTGGACAAACTACAGCTTATTCATGGTCTGTAACAGTTTATGCGGTTATAACTCTTGTATAAATTTAAATATTCATTAATTATATAATGACGACGTTTAACTCTTCTATAAGTTCATCAGTGTTACCATATGGTGATCCCGTAACATCAACAATTAGGTATTATATTACTACATCAGGAGATACAATGAGAATATCCACACCTCGTACACCTGCTTCTTCCTCTGCCTCTGGAGATGTTGGAGAGTTTTGTTGGGATGCATCATATTTTTATGTATGTACTGCTGCAAATACATGGCAGCGAATAGCTTTAGTTCCATTTTAAATATTGTTTATATATATAAAATGTCACTATCTGAATGTTTAGATCATAGTGTTCCTATTCCATGGGCTAATATGAGATTTAATGATGTCACTTTAGATGGTAATCTTTTAATTACTGGAACAGGTACATCATCAACTGGAGATGGATTAATCACAACTTATACAAATGGTTTAGTAACAAATAATACTTCACCAACTACATATTTAACTATTCCTATAACAAATACTAATTCTGTCTATCAAGTAACTATAATTGCAATTGCATATACAACAGTTGGAGCACTTGGTGCTGGTGTATATAGTGAAATAAATTCTGTTTATTCAATTGTTGGAGGAGTTTTAACATATTCTGTTATTGCTAAACCAGTTATTAATGTACCTATTGGATATGGTACAATTCCAGGTGCTAATATAATTCCATCTGGTACAGAATTAATATGTCAAGTTCAAAATACAAATGCTGGACAAACAACAGATTGGGTTATTTTAACAAGAGTTATAAGTAATGTAATACCATAAAATTATTATAATAGAAAAATTTCTGTTATTTTCTTTTACAATAATATAGATGAGTAATCAACAAATGGCTAATCGAATACATGATATTTTATCTTCAAAAGCAATGATGGGAATGGGAAGACATAGAAGATATAGTAGAGGTTATGGTGATGAAGAAGATGATATTTATGGACGAGGTGTGAGGGCTGGTTATGGTCCTAGTGTAAAATCTGAAGTTGCTGCTAAAAAAAATCCATGGATAAAATTTGTCAAAAAATTTGCTAAAGAACATGGTATGACATATGCTGAAGCATTGAAAAATCCTGCTACTAAGAAAGCTTATAAACAATTTAAAGGATCTAAAGGATCTAAAACAACAAAAGGAAAAGGAGCTGGTAAACCTAAACATATAAAAAATTGTCCAAAAGGTAAACGATTATCTAAGGTTAAAAGATATAAGAGATGTATCATTGAACGATCATAATTATAAATATATCGTATTATATATTAATGTCTAAAAATACTGGATGTTATGTTGGTATTAGTCCAGATAAAAATTTTGATAGATTTCTAGAATTTAAACCATTATCAAGTTTTCCAAAGGATGCACTAAAAGATATAAAATTACTATCTTTTTCAAAAGATAAAGATGCTTCTCCTTTTGGAAGTTTTATTTATCGTGTCCAAAAATATCCTGGTGATGTGGACTTAATAGAAAATTTTGCAGATTGTTGTAGTAAAGAAGATGTTATTCATAAATTTGTTAAAAGATTAAAAGAAGTTGTCAATGAAGTATTAGAAAGAGCTGAAAATGAGATTTATTTTTTTTCTGAAGCAAAAATGGGTTTAGATATGAGATATGATGTAGATGTTGGACCTATAGCAGAGGGAATTTATACTCCTAATCCAAAATTAGCAGATATAACATTTAATATGTATAAAAAAAAATTATTAAATGAAGAAGAAAATAATATTGTTCAATTTATTTTATCAACAATAACTAATTTTGGAAAAAATGAATATGATGCTATATTTGCTATCTTTAGAGAAAAAAGAATAGTAAGATGGTCAGCAGATGATATTTTGAAAGGTTATGTAATTTTACCATTAAATAAAAAAATGACTTTAGAAGAAGCACTAACATATAAAACTTTTGTAAAAATAGATATAATAACAGTAATTGCTGGTAGATTTACAGAAGTTACAAATTTTTTTCAATTAGGTTATTATACAAAAGATGTTCATGGAAAAGTAGATCGAAATATAATTGAATTTTTTCGAATACAATCTACTGAAGATTTACCATTTGAGATCGAAAAATTATATTATAGTGATTATTTTTATTCACCATTTAAGGTAGTAAAGAGAATATTCGCATATGCTAGATCACTATGGTCACAATTCCATGATCCTCTCTATAAAGATGTACTTGATAGAATTGTACCATTTGTATCATCTAATACATCCCTATTGTATCAAATTAAAAGTGATATTGATACTATAGTTCTTGTACTTGATAAACTTGAAGAATATCCACCAGCCGAACAATATATTGATGTTATATCTCATGTATTAGATGTAGATAAACTTAATTTATCAACTGCCATAGAATTATCAGAGCATACATTAATACAAATTAATAATCTTATCATAGATGCAATTAAACATATAGATAATCGAGATAGAACAATACAAACATTAAAAGAAGCTAAAAAAATTATAGTTAAACATATTAATTTTCAAACTATTAAATATTTACAATCAGTTGATTTAAATCCTCCAATTGAATTATTACCTGAAAAACTTAAATATGATATTAATGATGTTAGAGAACCTGATGACTCTCCACAAAATCCACTTAGTATGTATAAAGTAGAAGCATTAAAACTTGGTAATTCTGTATTAATTCCTCCAACTATTAAAGGTAGTGGAAATGATATGGATCAACAACCAAAATATCATTTTTCTAACTTTTTTGAAGATCCTCGGAGTAGTAGAAATCTATCTGAAGCAATACATAGAAGATTTAGAACTCCACAATCATTTATAGATCAACAACGATTTAGAATAAAAGAAGAAGAACAGCAACAAAAATTAATACGTGCACAAACTGAAAAACTTTTAAAAGAAAAAGAAAAACAAATGAAAAAACAACAAATAGGAAAACCATCAAAAAATTATTATCCACCACAACCATTTCAAATAGCATTACCACCTATTGGAGGACCACCTATTCCATCATATATAGTACCACCTTTTAGAGTACCACCTACTAGAACACCACCTATTCAACAACCATTTATAGTACCACCTATTGAAGAAGAAGAACCATATATAGGATCACCTATTAATGATTTAGAAACGAAAAAGATACAAGAAGAACTTGAACAGATACAAAAAGAACTCAGACAGATACAAAAAGAATCTCTCCAAGAAGAAGCTCTTCGAGAAGTATCACCACCATCAAGGATGGGAACAAGATCTGTATCTAGAGCATCTCGATCTGTATCTCGTGAACCAAGATTTATACCAGGACTAGAACAGATGTCAATACCAGAAATACCACAATATGTATCTCAATTTGAAAATGATCCAGAAAGAATGAAAGCAATACAAAAAGCACTAAATGAATTTGGATTTGCACGAAGAGAAGAAGAAAGTCCAAGTATGCGTACGCTATCGCCAGAAATATATCCATATACACCAGAAGAATTAGAAGCACGACGTAGAAGAATGAGAGGTGAAGTTGTATATTCACCAGAAGAATTAGCAGCATTTGAAGCACAACAATTAGGACCAAAAAGTATAACTATAAGTGGACCAAGTACAACATCGCCAGAAATATATCCATATACACCAGAAGAATTAGAAGCAGCACGCAGAAGAATTGGATTTGAACCAAGGAGAATTCAATATTCACCAGAAGAATTAGAAGCACAACATGAAGAACTGAGGAGAATAGGATTAGAACCAACGGGAGAAGTTTTACGTCTTACACCAGAAGAATTAGAAGAAGCACGCAGAAGAAGCAGGGGTGAAGAACCACGTGGAAGAAAAACAAGTAAAACAAGTAAAAAAAGTAGAACAAAACAAAAAAGTTCACCAGTTAGACCAGTTGCTAGACCACGATCAAAGGAAAAACTATTAAAAATAATGAAGAAGAGTGGATTAGAACAAACTTCTGAATATAAAGATATTAAAAAAAGACTACAAAAAGAACGTAGAAGAAGAGGTGAAGGTTGTTGTGAATTAAATGATATACCATTAGGTCAAGGACAAGGTAGAATTGGAGGATATGATTATGCACATGATTATAAATTACCATTGTATGTAAATAAAAATTTACCATTACCTAAATTACTACAAAATGAAATGAATACTAGTCCACAAACTGCTGGTTCTTATTGTAGTGATTATTATGGTCGAGGATATGGACCATCATTACATCCGCCATATATTGATAATGCACCATTAGTAATGAATGGACATATTATGTCACGACGTGGTGATAGAACAAGAGCAGGATGTGATGATTGTGGATTAACCAATTTTAGAAAAATACATTAATTAGATTAAAATTTAATTTAATTAAAGTATAAATGCACCTCCCTCATACAAAACACACATTGGATAATTTTTATAAATAGTTATCCATCTACTAGGTAAGTTCAATATATTTTCTATTTGTGAATTATTTAATCCATAATATTGTTTTAAACAGTATCTTATTTGTTGTGTCGAGCCAGATTTTGGAAAAACTGTTAATGATTGCATTTCATTTAAAATAGTTCTGGCAACTTTTCTTTCATTAGGTATTACTAGATGATTTGTCATAATTATCCAAATATACAATTTTCTCCCAACTTCCATTATATCAGCCATTAATTTATCAACTGCTTTTTTTTGTTTATCATCTTGTATTGTATTACAATCATCAAATAAAATTAGACATCCTCCAGTTAATTCTTTTGATATATCAATTGGATTTTCTACTATTGAATCATTTATTTTTACTTGAATTGGTCTTAATTTTTTAAATGCTGGATCATCTTTGGCATCTGTTCTTGAAAAAATAAAAAAATCTTTTTCTGGATATATCTTTTTAAAAGCTGTTGCTAATTGTGCAGCATAAGTACTTTTTCCTGAGCCAGCCGGTCCAGCAATATAATCAACACTCCTTTCGTCAACTTTAGGAATTGGTAACATTTTTCCCCTATCAGTAATTTCAAAACTATCTCCCAAATCTGAATATTCAGACGATTCTGACTCTTCATAATATACCTGACATTTTTTACAACATGGTTTATAAGAACACTTTTTAGAACATTTTTTACAATTACAGCAACCACCATATTTTTTTTCTTCATCTTTTTTATCTTGTGTGTCTATATATAATATCTCATTATTATATTCACCACCAGATATTTTTGCTAGTGCTCTACCTTTATAAAAATTTAGCATATTTATACATATACTCTATACATTTTGTTATAAAATTTTTGCTATCAAAAAAAAGATAATGTCTTATTTTATGATACAATGTATAATAATCTAAAAAGTGGTAAGCCAATTACACAATTAGATATTGAAGATATAAATAAAATAATACAATATCCTGTAGGAAAAGCAATTTATAAGACTTCAATAATGAATAAGGAAGAAGAAAATATACAAAAACCATTTGGTAGACCAAGAAAAAAAGAAGAAGATAAGGCAAAACCAACAGATAGAATTAAATGTGAAGTATGTGGAGAAATATATTCTAGATGTCATAAATCATCACATGAAGTAAGTAAAATACATCTAGCTTATGCTAAAATGAATCAAAAACTACTAAAACTTTTATTAGATAATGACAAGTAATAATATAGATGAATGTAAAAAATATTCTTAAGGAATATGAGAATATAGCTTTATCTGATAAGCAAGTTTTAAAATTAATAAATGGAAGAGCAAATTTAATTCTTTACCCAGATTTACATAAATATGATAATATAGATGAAATATTAGAACCATATGGTGCATGCATTTTATTATTTGAAGCAAAACCAAAATATGGTCATTGGTGTTGTATTTTTAAAGTAAATGATAAATTACTGGAATTTTTTAATCCATATGGTGGATATCCTGATGATAGTCTAGAATACATACCAATGCATTTTAGATTAATATCAGATCAATATTATCCATATTTATCATTACTTATGTATTATTCTCCTTATGAATTATCATATAATGAACATGCATTTCAAAAATATGGTAAAAATATTAAAACATGTGGCAGATGGTGTAGTATTAGATTAGTTTTTAGAAATTATTCACTTGAAGAATTTCATAATTTAATAAAAAATTTAGAAAAAGAATTTGGAATAAATGGAGATGAAGTTGTTACCTTATTGACTATGTATATTAATAAATAAAATATTTTATTAATATAATAATGTCATATTCAACAATTACACAAGTTGGTGATAATATCTATGTCAATGTTTTAATATCTCCTTCTAGTACACAATTTATAATTAATGCTGAATATGCAGTAACAAAAACTCTTCCTATTTTGAGTAAATGTGATGATTATTATTGTTCTATTGTTAGATTCTCTATTCCTTTAGATTTCATTCCATTATTTATCATGCCAATAATTCCTAATCAACCAAATCCTAATTTAACACCATTTGTTATTGGAATACAAACTGGGTCAGTAAATTATTCTCAAAATATAATATATATTTCAGAAGATGGTGTTCCACCTCCTATACAAAATCAACCAACACAAGTTATAACTCTTTATTATTATGTATATGATTATCAAAATTTAATTACTGCTATTAATACAGCATTAGCTGCTGCTTTTGTAGCATCTGGATTAACTGGTGATTGTCCATATTTTTATTTAAACACAACCACAGAAGAAATAAGTTTAGTTGTTGATATAGCAACATTTGCACCTACTGCAACACCTACTACACCTAATCCTATACCAACTGCTACTATTTTTATGAATAAAGATTTACAAATATTTTTAACTTCTTTTCCTGTTAATTTTGTAGGACCTATATCTACTGGATTATATTTTTTTAATTTAATAAGATTTGGTTTAGATACTACAATTCCTCCATTTAGTGGAACTGCTACTCAAAAACAATTTACTCAGGAATATAGTGTATTAGAATTATGGGGTTCAATATCAAAAATATTGATAACTACAAATTCTATTCCAATTATAAGTGAATATACTCCTACTAATAATTCAGGTATATCATCAACATTACCAATACTATCAGATTTTGTTCCACAATTTGAATTAGCAGGACAAAGTAGATCTATAGCTTATTATACACCAACTAGTCAATATAGATTATCTGATATGAAAAGTTCAGAACAATTAAATACAATTGATTTAAAAATTTATTGGCAAGATAAAGATTTGAATATATATCCATTACCAATAAATCAATATCAAGAAGCCAGTATTAAAATTGGATTTTTTAAAAAATCTTTGTATAATGCTGGAAATTTAACTTTAAAGAAATAATATAATTTTATTATTTTATTTCTTTGATATTAGTATATTATGTCATTATCATATCAACCATTAACTCCCGTATTAGTTCGGGATCCAATTACTCAAGTCGAAGCATCTAGAGATTATGCTATTCTTAAAGGTGGAAACCAAGTGACTTGGAAGCAGTATACTACAACCAGTATTTCTAATAGTAGTATTACTTGGTCTTGTCCTCCTCCTTCTGGTAATATTTTTGTAGATAGAAAACAATATACTTTATTACCAGTTAGATTAGTATTTACTGGTACTACACCAGCAGTTGCTCCTGGACAACTTTTAAATCCTGGTAATGATGCACCAAGAGCATTTCCCTTGAATGGAAATTTAGAAACTTTACAAGCTGCAGTAAATGGACAATCATTTTCAATATTTATATCTGATATGATTCATGCACTAGCTCATTATAATACAGATATTAAATTACATAATAGAGATTATTCTTTAACACCAACCTATTATGATCAAACTCAATCTTATGCAGATATTGCATCAGGTAATGTTAGAAATCCATTAGGAGGATATCATAATGGAATAGATCATACACCATTACAAAGAGGAGGCTTTCCATTTACTATAGTTGTAAATACACCTGCACTTGCAGTAGTTGACATGGTAATTTGTGAACCATTGTTCCTTTCTCCCTTCTTTTGGGGATGTGGAAATGCAGCTGGTTTCTACAATGTAACCACAATGGACTTCAATCTGACTTTTATAAGTAATGCTAATCGTTTCTGGTCACATAATCAATTGGGATCAAGTAATACAATATCAAATATTCAGGCATATTTTGCTAACTTTACTGCTGTTAATCCTGCACCATTTAGCTATACATATTCGCAACCTCTGATGTTATTCAAATATATTACTCCTGATGAAACTCAAGTTTTATCACCAAATATGCCAATTACATATCCTTATTTTGATGTACAACGATATCCTTTAGATTTTGCTACAGCAGTCACACCAGGTGTATCTAATACAACTGGATTAATTTCCTCGAACAATTTACAACTTAATTCCATACCACGTCTGATGTATATATATGCTAGAACACAAAATAATGTATTGTATACTCAAGGAACAGGATGTAATAATACAGATACATATCTTGCATTAGAAAATATTAATATAACATTTGCTAACTATACTGGTTTATTAAGTTCAGCAAGTAAATATCAATTATATCAAATTGCTGGTAAAAATGGTTGTGGTATGAATTGGGCCCAATGGTCTGGAGAGAGAGAAAATGATATGTCTGATTGGACTACTCCAGTACCACAGTATGGGACAATTGGATCAATTTTAGCAGTAGAATTTGCTACTGATTTAGGTCTTCCATCTGATATGGCACCTGGCCTCCAAGGCCAATTCCAATTACAAGTGACTGCACAATTTAGAAATACATCAAATGCTAATATTACTGCAACTCTATTTATTATTATTGTATCAGAAGGATCCTTTACTATACCTGGACTCAATAGTGCGACTCGCCAGCTAGGAGTCATAACAAAATCTGATATACTTAATAGTAAAAATAGACCAAGTGTAACATATGATCAAATTAGAGAATCTCAATATGGAGGTGAAGGTAATTTCTTAAGTAATTTGAAAGATTTTGGTGCAAAAATTAATGAATTTTTGAAAAGTAGTAAATTAATTAGTACAATTGCTAATTCTATTCAACATCCTGCATCTCAGGCTATTGGTAGAGTTGCACAACATCTTGGTTATGGAGATGGTTATGGTATGGGTGATGGTGAAGGAGGAGTAGTAATTGATCCATCACAATATCATGATTATGGAGAAGGTGTCATGGCTGGTGGACGACATATGTCTAGACATGATCTTAAGTCCAGATTAAGAAGAATGTAAAATATTTTAAAAAATATTTTTATTAAATATTTTTAATAAAAATATTAATCAACAACTAAAATAATATTGTATTCTATTTTAACAATATCATATTCCATTTGAATATTATGTAGTTTATTTTTTTTATTACTTAATTTTCTCTCCAAATGAGTAATCATACTCGATAAATTTTTATCTTTTTGTCTTAATGTTTCTAAAATTTTTAGTTTATATTTTATGATATTTTGTTCATAATCAATTGCTTCATCTATATCTTTTTCCATTAATATATTATCTATTTTATATATAATGAGTCAAGTGCAAGCCATTCTCTTTGATAAGACAAAATGGACATTTGATGATGCATCTCTTTTTTTATATGATCATAATGTTGAACCTATAAAAATGCATGAAACACAAAATTTTTATCGATTTAGACTAAAAACACCAAATAAAAAATATAAATATCGAATTAAAACAATATCACCAGGTATTAAATTTGTATTCGAATTTAAATAGTTTTTTTTAAATTTTTCCATTCATGTTCCCATATTGACACCAAATTATAACCCTTCTCTTTAATAATTTGTTCTCTTTTGATGGTATCATCCAATAATTGTTTATACAATTTTCCAGAACGTGCATTTTTCCCATCTATATCGAAACATATTAGACAACCATGAAAAAAACATCCATAATACTCATATACAGTATTATTTTCTCTATCATACCCATCTACTCTTAATCTTGTATCAGGTATAACATATTCTCCTTTATTTTTAGCATGTTCTATGTATATATTATTTTTTTTTGAAATATAATTTAACCATTTTATTGATTCTTCACTATAGTTTGAAATTTTATATCCACATTGTCTACATCCTCTTCCTGTAATATGATCAGCTGGAAGTTGTTTAAATTCACCATGTTCCTGACAGATAATTATAATATGGGTTCTTGAATTTACATATTCTGTTTTTGAGTAATCATATTTATTTTTATGAACTTTTTTTGCTTTTTTCAAAAAAATATTTAAATTACTTCTTGTTTTCTTTGATATTGTTTTATATCCACATTGTCTACATCCTCTTCCCATAAGATGATTTGATGGAATTTGTTTAAATTCACCATGTTCCCTACATATAATACTAACTCTTGCTCTTTGTGATATATACTCTATTTTTGAGTAATCATACCTATTCCCATGTATTTTTTTACTCCTTTCAATAAATAGTTCAGTTGTTAGAGTCATTACTAAGTCCGATAATTTAATGATATACTATGGTGGTTATCCTTTAAGTCAAATATAACCAAAATTTAGGTTAAATATAACTAAAATTGTATTTAATATTTTTTTATGTCAACTGTTCATTTCTTAAAAAACAATGTTAGAAATTTTGGATAAGCTATTGATCTTAAATATAACTTGAAAATTTGACTATTTTTTTCAATTTTTAATAAATATATTTTTTTAATAAAACTTTTTTAATACTTTTTGAAAATTAGAAAATTTAATGATATT
>Ga0210393_10002686_pt1 | contig 14491 bp, 11 predicted proteins | sample IncBWC27OmetaG_FD_160068 | JGI IMG/M metagenome (GOLD analysis project Ga0210393, IMG submission 160068) | Forest soil microbial communities from Barre Woods Harvard Forest LTER site, Petersham, Massachusetts, United States - Inc-BW-C-27-O ... | reverse complement strand
ACCCCGCGATCTGGGAAGCGATCGCGGGTACAGGGTCGTCGTTACGGGATCGGTCACGTTGAATCTAAACCCGCACCCTCTAACTGCTGAGGGTGCGGCACCCAAATGCAGTCTGGTTGGCGGGACTTGCGCTCGGCGAAGGGCATTCAAAACAAAATTGAACGCTAGAGGCTGAGGCGGCGGGCGCAGTCTTGCATCATGCCGAGGTCCCAGGCGGGGCGGGTGGGGCTTTGGGGATGAGTGCGGCCGGTGGAAATGCGTTTGGTGATGTGGAGGAAAGCGGCGGCGGAGTGTTTGTAGGCGGGGACAGGGGCGCGGAAGGCGACGTTGCCTAGATATTGGAGGGCGTCGGAGAGGGCGAAGTAATTGGCGTCGTCTGTTTCCCAGAGGCGATCGCGTTCGGCGAATTTTTCGGGGGCGAAGGTGGCGAGGCCGAGGAGATAGTCGGAGCCGTACTCGATCATGTCGATGCCGAGGTCGTTACCGGTGTAGATGCGGAAGTCGGGGCGATGTTTTTCACGTATGTCCAAGCGCTTGAGTTCGATGAGGCGGTCTAGGGAGGAATGCTTCATGCCTTTGATTTCGGGGATGTCGATGAGGCGGCGGATCATGTCGTCGTCGAAAATTTCGCCGTTGGGGGCGAACATCTGGCCGAGTTCGAAGGCGAGAACGGCGGCGTGGCCTTTGGAGGCGGCGGCGTAGACGGCGGCTTTTTCGGCGTTGGATTTTCCGTGGAGGCGGCGGGTTTGGAAGAGGATGGGCGTGCCGCCGAGTTTCTTGATTTCGTCCATCTGGCGGCGGTAGAGGGCAACGATGTCGTCGCCGGGCTCGTGCTCGATGTAGGCGCCGGCGACGAACGGAGTGTCAGGGCCTAGGGCTTCGCGCGTCCAGAGGAGGACATCGGATTTTTCAGCGTTGGAGAGGTAGTTGACGTAGCCGGTGTCCATGTTGACGGCGTTTTGGAGGCCGGCGGCTTGCGTGGCGACGAGGTGTTTCTGGAATTCGTCGACGGCGATTTTTCCGTCGTTGGTGTAGGGAAGTAAGGCGGCGGCGATGCCTTCGATTTTGCGGCGGTTTTTTTTTCGTTTGAGGAGATTTTCGATTGTCATGTGGTGGCCTTTGGCTTCGCGGCGGCTTTAACGGCGGCGAGTTGCGCCATCATTGGGGAATTCTTGTAGTGGGCGTCGAGTGGGTAGCAGCCGGATGGCAGACCGTTGCGTGGGGCGGTGGTGCAGTCGCTGAAGGTGCGGCAGACGAGTTTGTGTTGGAGAGGATTGCCGCGCGCGGCGTCGAGAAGGATTGAGGGGTAGGAGAGAACCATGCGGCCGAGGCCGGCGAGATCAACCCATCCTTCGCGGACGGCGGCTTGCGCGACGTTGGGGAGGAAATCCTGGAGATAGCTGTAGGCGGTGCCAGTGATGATGAGATTTGGAAATTTTTGTTTTAGCTCCCGGGTGACGCGGAGCTGGCGCTCGACGCCGACGAGGGGATCTTCGGGCGGCTGGTAGCCGTCGGACGGAGGGAAGAGCGCGGGGCGCTGGATGTGAGGGTTGTAGTAGGGGCTGCCGGCGGTGAGATTGACGAGGGTGATGTTGAGATCTTGGAGGAGCTGAAGGAATTGGATTGGTTCGGTGAGATCGAATTTCGACGGGTCGCTGGTGTTGACGCCGAACCCGCAGTGGTAGCGAATCGTGTCGGCAGTGACCTCGAGGACGCCGGGGCCTGGCTTGCCGGGGGTGGAGAGCGCGGGATCTGGATGATACGGCGCGGTGTCGAATGCGGAGAGGCGGACGCCGATTTTTAGTTGAGGATTGTCGCGGCGAATTCCGGCGACGATTTCGCGGAGGAAGCGGGTGCGATTTTCGAAGCTGCCGCCGAACTTACCATCGCGCGAGCGGGCACTGAGAAATTCGTGGCCGAGGTAGCCGTGGCAGTGCTTGACGTCGACGAAATCGAAACCGAGGTCTGCGGCGATGCGTGCGGCGCGGTGGAAGTCTTCGATGATGCCTTCGATTTCGCCGTCGGTGAGGAGCGGGTAGTCGGGGCCGAGCTTGAGACGGCGATCGAGGATTGGGTGGCGATAGAGGATGCGCGGCTCGGATTTGTTGGACGCGTTGGGGCGGCAGTAGCGGCCGGAGTGGGTGAGTTGGAGGCCGATGACGAGGCCGTCGGTGCTGCCCATCGTGCGTTTGTGCTCTTCGATGAGAGCGGTTCGCATGCGGGCGAGGCCGTCGCGGGTATGCGGCGCGACGACGACTTGATTGGGATTGGCACGGCCGGCGTGATTGACGGCGGCGGCTTCGCCGCCCCAGATGAGCTTGGCGCCGCTCTGGCCGAAGCGCTGCCAGCGGCGGACAGTGTTGTCGCTGGGATTGCCGTCGGGAGTGCCGTCCCAGCCTTCCATGGGATTTACGGCGATGCGGTTGCCGATCTTTACATCGCCACGTTGGATGGGTTCGAGCAGAGACGACGCGGTACTGTCGACTTTAGAGTCGCAGGGAAGATTGAGATTCAGCATCCGCAGATATTCCTGGAATGCGGACACGTCTTTGATCGAAGCGAGACGACGGATTGTGGGTGCGCTCATTCAGTCTGGATTTTAACGGTTACGACTCGCTTACGCCATCGCGTGGAGATAATCGTAATCGATTTTGATGGCTTCGAGCGCGGTTGTTGTCGTGAAGGGCGGCTCCTGCTCGACGTAGTAATACTGGATGTTGGCTTTTTTCGGGGCGGCGAAGATGGGCTTGTAGTCGACGTGGCCGCGGCCGAGTTCGGCGGGCTTTGGGCGCGCGTCCGGGCCGAGGCCGGTGGAGGGCGCGTCGGTCGGGTGGAAGTCTTTGATGTGGAGGAGTTGGTAGCGATTTGAATATTTCGTGAGGTATTCGGCGGGGCTGTGGCCTGCGGCGGCCATCCAGCCGCAGTCGAGTTCGAACGTGACGAGTGCGGGGTCGGTGTTTTGAAGGACGATGTCGTATCCGTAGCCGCCGCCGGGCTGCGGTTTAAATTCAAAATTGTGATTGTGATAGCCGAATTGGAGGCCGGCGTCTTTGGCTTTCTTGCCCATGGCATTGCAGCGGGCGGCGATCAGTTTGAAGTCGTCGAGGGTGAGATTCGAAATCTGGGCGAAGATCGCTTTCATGTCGATCTTGCCGTCGGGGCCGGGCTTGGACTCCGTTGGGAAAGTGACGGAAGAGATGACGTACTTCGCGCCGACGGCTTGCGCGTAGGGGATGGCTTCGTCGATGCCGCCCGTGCCGATGTGGATGGAGTGGCACTTCAGTCCGGCGTCGTCGAAGGCTTTTTTGGCGTCGGCGGCGGAGTGCTTGGGGGAGACGCCCGCTTCGATTTCGGTGTAGCCGACTTCGGCGACTTTCTTGAGCGTGCCTTCGTAGTCTTTGTCGAGCTCGGCGTTGACGGTGTAAAGCTCGAGGCCGATAGGCTTGCCGAGTGGATTGGCGCGGAGGCTGGAGGGATGGGCGAGATTGAGTGCGGTTGCTGCTAGCGTGCCACCACTGACGATCAGGAATTCTCGACGTGAAGAAGACATGATGCCTCCTGGGATGCCTGATGATTTCTGGCTGGCCGTTTTGACCGGGCAGATTGTAGCTGAGTTTGGGCCGTAGTGCTCGCCAGTGAGACTCCGCGATACGTTGTTCGGTTTCGTACGTCGAACGTTGCATCCGGGGGGTGGCACGCGGTACTTTCTGTGGCGCTTCGGGAGACGCCTCGGATGCGAGGCGATCGGTATTTGAGAGGACTTGGAGGAATGTTGATGGTTCGATCTCGGGTTTGGATTTTTGGTGTTGTGGCGGCGTTGACTATGGCGGCGCCGGCGCTGGTTTCTGCGCAATCGAAGGACGACAAGGCTGAGACGGTGAAGGCTGAGATCGAGAAGACGGATAGTTCGAAGCCGGCGGATTTTAAGGCGGAGCAGCAGGCTTCGAAGGGCTCGGTCACGATTGGGGGCGTGGCGATTCCTTACGACGCGTACGCGGGGACGATCGTGGTGCATCCGAAGGGGTACGACGACGTGCCGCAGAATCGCGACCCGAACGACAAGTCGCTGCAAGCGCAGGCGGCGATGTTCTATGTGGCGTATATCCGGTCAGATGCGAAGGGCGCGGCGCGGCCGGTAACGTTTATCTATAACGGCGGGCCGGGATCTTCGACGGTATGGTTGCACATGGGGGCGTTTGGTCCGCGGCGCGTGGTTACGGCAGATGATACGCACACGCCGGCGGCGCCGTATTCGGTAGTGAACAATGAATTCAGCCTGCTGGATGCGAGCGATCTCGTTTTTATCGATGCGCCGGGGACGGGATTTGGGCGAATTGCGGGGAAGGACAAAGAGAAGGCATTTTGGGGGATCGACGCGGACGGCGAGGCGTTTGCGGATTTTATTGTGCAGTTTTTGGCGAAGTATGGACGGTGGAATTCGCCGAAGTTTGTGTTTGGGGAGAGTTATGGGACTACGCGGTCGGCGGTGTTGGCGAATATTCTGGAGACGGAGAAGTCGTTCGATCTCAACGGCGTGATTTTGCTGTCGCAGATTTTGAATTTTGATTTCAGCGCGGATGCGCCGCAATTCAATCCTGGGGTGGATCAACCCTATGAGCTTGCGCTGCCGACGTACGCGGCATCGGCCTGGTATCACAAGAAGCTGCCGGGTGGACAGCGTGATTTGCCGGGGCTGCTGGAAGAGGTTGAGCACTTTGCGATGAATGAGTACGCGGTTGCGCTTGGTGAAGGTGCGGCGTTGAAAGGGGATCAGCGGAAGGCGATTGCCGAGAAGCTGCACAGCTACACGGGGCTGCCGGTCGATTACATCTTGAAATCGGACTTGCGGATTAACGCGGGGCAATTCGAAAAGAATTTGCAGGATGATAGCGATATGACGACGGGGCGGCTCGATACGCGATTTTCGGGGCCGAACTTCGATCCGCTGAGTAAAGAGGCGGAGTATGACCCGCAATCGGCGGCGATTGGGTCGGCTTACGTTTCGGCGTTCAATGATTACGTGCGGAAGGATTTGAAGTTTGGCGAGAATCGCGAATACAAGCCTGAAGCGAATGTGTTTCCGGCGTGGAATATGCTGCATCAGGCTCCTGGCGCGCCGTTCCCGTTGCCGCAGTCGGCGAACGTGATGGTCGATCTGGCAATCGCGATGAAGTACAACCCGAACCTGAAGGTGCTGCTGAATGCGGGATATTTCGATCTGGCGACGCCGTTTTTCGAAGGCATATACGAGATGCAGCACCTGCCGATTCCGCGGAAGCTGCAGAGCAACATTGAATTCAAATTCTACGAGTCGGGGCACATGGTTTATGCGCACCAGGAGTCATTGAAGGCGCTGCATGACAATGTGGCGGCGTTCATTCAGAAGAACGAAAAGGCGAAGTAACAGGGGCTCGGCGCTACGGAGTCGATCGAAGAGAAAGCAGATTCATCGCGCAAATGGCGCGATGGCGCAGAGTATCTCGCTTCGCTCGAAATGACAGTTTGTGTTTGTGCTTAAGCGGCGGAGCGGTTAGGTCTGGGCGGGCAGCGTCACCGTGATTCTGGTGCCGCTGTCGCTGGATTGAATGTGCATCTTGCCTTTGAGCTGGTGTACGCGTTCGTTCATCCCGCGGAAACCGACGCCGGAACCTTTGGTGCGAATCGTAGCCAACTTTTCTGGGGCGATGCCGCGGCCCTGATCTTGAATCGATAGGTGAATCGAGTCGCCTTCGCGCTTGAGGTCGATCACGGCGGTCTTGCTACCTGAATGGCGATGGACGTTGGTCAGCGCTTCCTGGACGACACGGAAGATGACGAGTTCGACTTCGCGGGATTGACGTTCGAAATCCTCGGGGATATTCAGTCGAATGTCGATGCCGCCGCGTTCGACGAGGCCGTCGATATACCACCGCAGTGCCCCGGCTAAGCCCGTTTCGTCGAGCATCGGCGGATGCAGCAGATATGACGTGGTACGGATATCCTGGCTGATTTGTGTTACCAGCTCGAGGCTTTCGCGGATCAGATCTGCGTTCTTGGTTTCGTGTCCAGCCTTGCCGGCATTCTGGGCGAGAATCGCCAAATTCATACTCAAGACACTCAGCACCTGGCCGGAGCTGTCGTGAAGCTCGCGAGCGAGACGGCGGCGTTCGTCGTCCTGCGCGATGAGGAGACGGACGGACAGATCGCGCAGTTGCTCGGCCTGCTCGACGTTTTCGGCGTTGCGGGCTTCGAGTTGGCCGGTGCGGGCGCGAACTTCGGCGTCGAGCGATTCCGATAGCTTGCGAAACTTTTCTTGTCCGGAGCTGGCTTCGTCGGCGAGGATTTCGAGTTGCTTACGCGCGCGAACCTGATCGGTGACATCGGTCGCGATTACCGCGACGCTGTGATTCTCTCCGCCCTCGCCGCTGATGGGCGAATAGATGAAAGTGAAGTAAGTGTCTTCCAGCTGGCCCGTACGCCGGCGATCGAGCCTCACGAGAGACTCATGGCCGATGTACGCCTTTCCCGTGCGCATCACCTCGCGCGCAAGTGTGTCAAATCCCTGGCCTTTGAGTTCGGGGAGCGCTTCGAGGATTGGTTTGCCGACGACGTCGCGATTTCCGACCACCTCGCGATACGCTCGGTTCGCGACGGAATAGACAACGTCTGGGCCAGTGAGAACAGCGATTGGCAGAGGTGTTTGCTGGAATAGGCTATCGATCGCCGAACGCTCTCGTTCCAGGAGCGTGCCCAAGCGATGGAGGTCAAGCCGCGCAGCGACGCGCGCGACGAGTTCGCGCGCGGTGAATGGCTTCACGATGTAGTCGTCGGCTCCCGCCTCGAGACCCTCTACTCTCGATTCCTCGCCGGCACGCGCAGAAAGCATCACAACGGGGATGCGACGCGTCGCAGGGTCTTTTCGAATCTCGCGCAGGAGTTCAAATCCATCCATCTGCGGCATCATGACGTCGGTGACGACTAAGGTCGGTGCGTGCTTTCGAATCGATTCCAGCGCAGCGAGACCGTCGGGCACGGTTTCGACTGCCCAGCGCGCGCCGAGAAGCCGGGAGACGTAATCCCGCATATCAGAGTTATCGTCGGCGACGAGGATGCGAATTTCTGCGTCGCGCCCGGCTGCAGCGGATCGCATCGAGACGGCTACCGAACCAGGGTCCTCAGGCAGCCATTCCGCCATTTCATCGGCAAAGATCGTGGATTGAGTCGAAGGCAACGGGTCTTCAGTTTTAACAGTTGCAGCGTCGCGAACGCTTGCGTCGGGGAGATGCCCGGTACCGAAGGGAATGGCAATCGAGAAGGTTGTGCCGCGGCCGAGTTCGCTCGTGGCGGCGATTTCGCCGTGATGCATGCGGACCAATTCCTGAACCAGCGCGAGGCCGATCCCGGAGCCTTCATGTGTGCGCGCCTTTGAACCTTCGATACGGTGAAAACGTTCGAACAGTCGCGGCAATTCGGACTGGGCGACACCGACGCCGGTGTCGCTGACGGTCAGTATCACCTGCTCGCCTTCGGCTCGAAGACGCACTTCGATCTTTCCTTCGAATGAGAACTTGAATGCGTTCGAGATCAAGTTGAGAACGATTTTTTCCCACATGTCGCGGTCGACATAGACGGGTAGGGGTAGCGGGTCGCAATGCACTTCGAATTTCAAACCGCCGCGTTCGATCGTGGAGCGAAAGCCGCTTGCGAGGTCGCGTGTCAGCCGAGAGAGGTCGGTTGGCTCGAAATTCGCTTGAATGCGGCCGGCTTCGAGGCGAGAGAAATCGAGTAGGGCGTTGACCATTTTCTGGAGGCGGAGGCCGTTGCGATGAACGACCCTGAGAAGTCGTTGCGACTCTTCGGGCGTAGCTGCGCCTTCACTGGCGAGGAGTTGTTCGACAGGGCCGAGCATCAGCGTGATCGGGGTTCGAAACTCGTGGCTGATGTTGCTGAAAAAAACGGTCTTGGCTCGATCAAGCTCGGCGAGAGTGTCGGCGCGGCGCTTTTCGTCTTCTGTAGCACGAGCGTTGTTAATTGCACTGACAAGCTGGTCGACGACGAGAGAGAAAAAGGTGAGGTATTCCGAGTCGAGGTTGCGCGTCGGATTGACGCCACAGATCAGGAATCCGAGTGGGGTGACTTGAGCGGGAGAGGCGACAGGAAGAATGATGGCTTCGCGAACAGGCTGGTCGGCGGCGCCGTGCGGTAGCGCGTCATGCGGTGGAATGCGGAGAATCTCGGCTTTGGAGAAAGCGATGACTTTGTCGAGCGGCCAGAGTGTGCCCGGAGACTTGCCTTCGAGAGAAATGCGGCGAGGGCTGATGCCCTGGACATCCTTGTCTACATGAATGGTACCGGCGAGCGTTGCGATGGAGGGTGTCGCGCCCGGCTCCATCAGGTAGAGAAGCGCGAAAGGAATGTCGTCGGGATTGTTGGCGAGCGTGGCGAGAAAGGTCGCGCAAGCGGCATCGGTGGATTTTTCGAGTAGAGAGTTTGCGGAAAGTTCGGACAGCGTGCGGAGGCGGCGCGCGTTGAGCGTATTGGCGGTGCGCTCGGAGCTGGGACAAAAGAGGCCGGCGATCTTGCCGGATTCGTCGAAGATGGGGCTATACGAGAATGAGTAATAGGTTTCTTCGAGGCGATCGCCGCGGCTCATGAAGAGCCGAAGATTGTCGACGTAGGTGGGCTCACCTTTGGCGTAGACGTTTTCGACGAGAGCGCCGACGTCGCCCCAGATTTCGGCCCAGACTTCGCGCATCGACCGACCGAGGGCCCAAGGGTGCTTCGCGAGACTGAGTACGGAGATGTAGGCATCGTTGTAGAGGAACGTCATCTCCGGGCCCCAGCCGACCCACATCGGGTGCTGGGAATTGAGCATGAGGTTGACGGCGCTTTTCAGGCTCGGAGGCCAGGACTGGATGGGGCCAAGAGAAGTTTTCGACCAATCGTGTTGGGCGACCAGACGGCTCATTTCGCTGTCGCCGAAGACGGTTTTAGAGGTGGGCTGTGCCGGTTCGTGCCGGCGGCTCTGGGTGACGCGATCGATCGCAGGAATCAGGTCGTTCGCAATGTTGGATTTGGCGACGAAGGCGCGCGCATCGATTTCGACGGCTTGACGCTGAACGACCGAAGATTCGTTTTGGCTGACGAGGATGACTTCGGTGTTGGGCAGGGCGGTCCGAATCAGACGCGTAGCGTCGAGGCCGCTCCTGTGGGGCATGGTGATGTCCATTAGAACGATATCGGGGCGCAGTTCCATGGCTTTGTCGACGCCCTGAACGCCATCGGCGGCCTCGCCGCAGATTTCGAAATCGGAACGGCTGGTGAGAAGAGTGCGGACGCCACGGCGTACAAGCTCGTGGTCATCGACGATCAGAATGCGGATAGGGGGCAAGTTTTGGGGTTCCGAGAGGCCTGAAATATTAAACCATGAGATGCGGAAGGCGCCTATTTGGGCGGCTGCCGCACATGTCACAGAGGTATTGTGCCGAACCGAAAAGAATTTTGCTTGACCATGGGGAGTTGCAGGTTTAGGCTCGCGCCAATTGTCGGGGGCCCAAATGCATCACCTCCCCTGGGCCAGGAAGACGGATTCCAAACAGCGCGAGTTTTATGCGCGGCTGCGCGTCGCACGGTTTGACGTGGCGATGCTTGCTGGCGCGTTGGTGTGGTGCGCTCCGACGGCGTGGTGTGTGGAGGCGGAGCAGGATTCCGGAAGCAGGGCCACGGAATATTTTGGCAACGGCGCGGAAATTAACGTGATCGTGCACGACGGAACCGGCAATCCGATTTCGTCCACGACGATGGTGCGATTGTATCGCGATGGGAACATCCCGAGCGGGCAGGGTGCGACGTCGCACGGGCGCGTGCGTTTTGTGGTGACGAACTTAGGTGAATTTACGGTGGTCGTCGAGCCTGCCGGACAGGCGGCGCTGCATCAGGATGTGTCAGTTCATTCGGCCGGAGAGAGACAGGTCGATGTATATCTGCCGCCTCCAGCGAACGGGGCGACGCTTGCGACTGGAGCAGCGGCGCCGTCAGGTGCCGGATCAGCGGCGAGAGTGATCCTGGCACCGAAAGCGCAAGAGGCGTTCGACAAGGGGCTTCGTGCGCTGAGCACGGACAACATGCGCGACGCGGAGAAGTACGTTGGCGAGGCCGCGCGCCTGGCGCCGAGCCATCCGGATGTTTTGTATGTGCAGGGTGTTTTGTATTTGAAAGAGAAGAATTGGAGCGATGCGCAGGCGGCTCTGGAGAAAGCGACACAGATCGATCCGAGCCACGCGCGAGCGTTTGCCGCGCTGGGGATGGCGTTGGCGGACCAAGGGAAATCTGACGCGGCGATCGCGCCGCTTGAGAAATCGCTTGAGCTCGACGGATCGAAGCCGAATTGGGAGACGGAGTTTGTTTTGGCGCGGTCGTACTACGCATCAGCGAAATACCCTGAGTCGTTGACGATTTCGAAGAGGGCGCTCGCGGACGCAAACGGGCGTGCGCCGGAAATTTCGTTGCTCGTGGCGCAGGCACTGACGGTCAACGGACAGTACGGGGAAGCCGAGGAAACTTTAAGGACATTTCTGCGCGAGCATGGTGATCGATCCGAGGCGGCCAAGGCGCGGCGATGGCTGGAGAAGTTGGAGGCCAGGAATTGAGCGATGTCGCCTGGGAGACGCGTCACTCGGTCGAAGCGAAGGCGAAGGTTGAATTTGCATGGCGATATTGGACCGATGTTAGGAATTGGGACGATCCGCCGGCACGATTTGAGTTTGCGGGTCCGTTCGTTGCGGGAGCACGCGGCCTTACGCATCTGCCGGGGCAGCCGGCGATCGAGTGGTTCGTCCGAGACGTAGCAGCAGGCACCGCGGCGACGTTGGAAATTCCAGCGGAAGGGGCAACGTTGTTTTTCCAGTGGAGATTTGAACCGGCCGGAAAGGAAAGGACGCTGCTTACACAAAGAATCGTTCTGCGCGGAGAAAAGGCGGGGAACTATTTGGATTATGCGAGGGTGCTCGAAGAGAACCTCCCAATCGGCATGAAAAAAATGGCCTGCGCGATGGAAGCGGCGCAGGCCGAAGCGATCAAGTTGTGAGAACAGACTACTCGGAGTGTGTGAAGGCGTGAATCTGTGCTTCCAGAGCCTGGTTGTATTGCCGTTCGATCTGAAGCTCGGTTTGAAGCTTCTTCACCTGTAGCTCGAGCCGCGCAATTTCGGCGCGGAGTTTTGTAAGGTCGGCACTGACTTGGCGCGGCTGTTGCGGTGCGGGCGGCGCGCTGTTTGGGTTCCCTCCGTGCTGGTTCGAATTCGGATAGCCGGGGTGAACGGGCTGCCCATGTTGTTGTGGATATGCGGGAGCCGGCGGAGGTACAGGCGTCGGCTGAAATCTTTGTGCTGGAGCATTCGCGAAGATTGGCGGCGGAGTGAAAGCGTCTGCCAAGGCGCGGGGCCACGCGTTCTCGGGAGTTTGGACGCCGGCGTTAGGTGAAATTGGTTGCGCCGCATGCGGCTGAGGTTGCGGCATGACGGGCTGTGGTGGTGCAAAGAAGCTCGACAACGACGCTGGAGCATGCGAAGGCGTCGGTGGCTGCACCAAGCCGGGTAGCGGCGTGCGCTCAACTGGAGCTGCTGGCGCGCTGGCGGATTTTGGATTCAGCAACGCTCTCACGCGGCCGATCAATTCCTGTGGTTGAAACGGCTTGCGGATCAACTCGTCGGCTTTTACGCCGACGGCTTTGTCGGCGACGGTTTTATTCACGACGCCGGACATCAAGATGACGGGAATGTGCGCGAACTTTTCGTGCTGCTTGATCTGGGTGCAGACCGAATAGCCGTCCTGATCGGGCATGATCACGTCGGTGATCACTGCATCGGGCGGATTCTGGTCGAACTGGGAAAGTGCGGACGCGGCGTCGCCGCAGGTGATGACGTTAAAGTTCTCGCGGCGGAACGCGATTTTGATGACTTCGCGCATGGTGGCGGAGTCGTCGATGAAATAGACCGTCGGCGTCTTCTTGACGGACGCGTCGGTCAATGGTGGCAGTGCCATGGTTTCGCTCATTGTGCTTCCTTGTCTGCGAGATCCGCGGGGTGTGGTTCGTCCGCGATATGGCGCGCGGCGAGTTCCATGAGAATTTTTTCGAGCAGCGAGATTTGCTCTTCCTGGCTCAGGACGATGGCGGTTTCCGCGTGCTCTTCGTGCGGCTCAGGGGCGGTTTCGGTGTAGCCGGTTGCGGAGTTTTCTTCGGAGCTCACGATTTCGAATTCGGACGCGGATGGCTCCAAGAGCGAAGGTTCGGATGTGTCAGGCACGGCGGCGGCCTCGATGTGTTCGGATTCACTTGCGTTTGTGTGCTGTTCTGGTTCTGAAACGGATGGCTCGGTGGATTCAACTAAGTCAGCCGGTACGTCGTGGATGATTGGTTGTGGCTCGGGCTGAAATTCGTTTTGCTGAATGAAAGCCTGCTCTTCCTGCGGTGTCTCAACGATCGACGAGTTCACGATCGGCGAATTTGGAACAAGCAAGTCGTCGGCACTTTGAGACCCGACGTCATTCGCACTTTCGTCATATTCGCGCATGGCATCGAGCATCAGGTCCGTCGCGGAGCGCAGCACGGTCGTGCGCGGAGTCGTCGCGCCATAGACAAACTTGTAGACGCCTTCGCCGCCATGGATGCAGCTTTTCACGATGTGAATGACCGCTTCGTCGCCGAAAAGTGAACCGCATTCGGCATGGGCGATGTTGCCCGCATCGAAGAAAAGCACCGCGTCGGTTGCGCCCGCGTTGATGTGAAGCGCGCCGGTCTGACGCGCGTGACCCAGCATTTGCAGGACCCCGGGAAGATCGTGGTGCGTCAGGCTGCCACTGAGGCTGGTGTCGGCCTGCGCGAGCATCTGTGTCGGCTGAAAACCTTCGGACTTGCTGATGATGATGTTGCGAATGTGTGACGCGATGACAGCGGGTTGCCGCTGCCGGTCGATGTAGTCGTCGCAGCCCGCCTGAAACGCTTCCATGAGAGCGCGCTGGCTGCCGTCGCCGAGAGCGATGATCGGCAAATTCGCGTTCTTGGGGTCGGCCTTGATGATCGTCGCGATTTCGAGTGCACCCATGTCGCGCATATTCGTGGCGCAGACGACAGCGGTGGGTATGTCGTATTCCAAGGTGGTCAGCGCGAAAGCAGGCTGAGTGCTGGCGAGAACCTGGAAGCCCTCTTTCTTCAACGCGTCGGCGAGGCGCTTCGAGAAATAGACGTTGCTGTCGATCAGCAAAATTTTCGGGATGCGTGATGTGCCGCTCATGAGAACGCTTCCTGTTGCAGGTTGTCCGTCGTCGAAGCGCGGAGTGGAGCGGGATTTGGTCCCGGCGTGAGGGCGTTGAGATTCAGCACTTCGATCACATCGCCATTGTGCGAAAGCCAGCCGGCGACGTGAGGGAGGTCGGCCTCGCTTGCAGGAATCATCTCGGCAAAAATGAGCTCGCAATCGCCTGTGACCGGTAGCGCGATCCATTCGGTTCCGGTTGTGTAGCGGCGTTGCGCGATCAGGTAGAAGCGGCGCGCGGCGAGCCCCTTGCCGAGCAGCCGGCCGGCGACGTCGATCACCGGCACGATGCGGCCGCGGCGGACCACGACGCCTTCCACTTCTTTTGTCTGATGAGGAAAACGAAAAATACGGCTGGGCGCGACGAGTTCAGCGATATCGCCAGCGGCCAAAGCGAAACGCCGCTCAGAAAGGCGAAGCAGCACGAACGATTCGGACTCGGGTCCGTGCGTCATTGGAATAAGCTCGCGGAGTCCGGAGTTGCGTCAGAAGAGAATGCCGATGGGGTGTCAGAAATAACCGACCCTTGCGCGATACTGTCGGAAGCCGACGGGACGTCCGCGCTTTCGCCAGTTGGCGTCAACGCGGGGTCAACCACCGAATCCAATGCGAAAAGTTCATCCGGAGTTAAAAAGCCTTCCGGTTTCACGACAGGGACGACGATCTGATCGATCGCAGTGATGCCGCGGTACCAATTACGTTCGTCGTTGCAGAATGCCTGGGGCAGAGCCTGTAGGCGTGTCATCGTCGTCATCTTCTCGATGCCGTCGACGAGAAGCGCGGTGCGCGTGCGGCGCAATACGAAAACCAAGGCTGCTGGGGAAGTCGGAAGATTAAAATGCAGCGCTCCGTTGACGACGTAGAGATTGTGTTCGCCGCGCTGAACGGTGTGGCGGACTTTGCGAATCTCGGATTGCGGAATTTCGCGCGCGGAACCGGCAAGCGTATCGACGCTGCGGACTTCCTGCACCGAGGCCGATGAAACCGCAAAGAGCTGTCCGCTTATGCGAAACAGAATGATCTGCTCGCTGCGAACGGGCTGCGGTTTGACGGGAGCGGGGAGTCGCATTATTTCACTCCAACCGGCGTGTTGACTCCCACTGGGGTGATCTTGCTGAGGCCGATGACGCGCCTTTCGATCGCTGCGTAAATGTCGTCGATTCCGAGCACTTGCTCGACATTGGCGGCTTTGATTGCCTC
>Ga0210393_10002685_pt1 | contig 14492 bp, 13 predicted proteins | sample IncBWC27OmetaG_FD_160068 | JGI IMG/M metagenome (GOLD analysis project Ga0210393, IMG submission 160068) | Forest soil microbial communities from Barre Woods Harvard Forest LTER site, Petersham, Massachusetts, United States - Inc-BW-C-27-O ... | reverse complement strand
CACCGACGCGGTGATGTCAGGCACCCATAACAATGCGTTCGTCGCGGTACGCCCGCCGGGCCACCACGCCGAGATCAACAAGCCGATGGGGTTCTGCTTCTTCGACAACGTCGCCATTGCCGCGCGCTACGCGCAGCGCGAATACGGCATCGGCCGCGCGGCGATCGTCGATTTCGACGTCCATCACGGCAACGGCACCCAGGACATTTTCTGGGCCGATCCGACCGTGATGTATTGCTCGACCCACCAGATGCCGCTGTTCCCCGGCACCGGCGCCAGCGGCGAGCGCGGCGAGCACGACACCATCGTCAACGCCCCGCTCGCCTCCGAGGACGGCGGCGCCAAGTTCCGCGCCGCGTTCGAGAACGTGATCCTGCCGCAGCTGGTAAAATTCTCGCCCGAGCTGATCGTGATCTCCGCCGGCTTCGACGCGCACTATCGCGATCCCTTGGCTTCGCTGAACCTTCGCGCGGAAGACTTCACCTGGGTCACGCGCAAGCTGATGGATGTGGCGGATGCCTCTGCCGGCGGCCGAATTGTCTCGGTGCTCGAGGGCGGCTATGATCTGGTCGGTTTACGGGAATCGGCCGCGGCGCACGTCACCGCGCTGATGGGCGCGTAGCGCGTCATCCAGACCCGGAGGGCCGCGTTGGCTGGAGCGCGACGGCGCGTTGGCGCCCGCCTCCCGCCACAATCCGTCCGCACTCGCGTCTAGAGTGATGTCGATACAGTCTTTATGGTTTTGCGAACGCGACCATGGTTCAGGAAGGTAGTATGGCTGAAAACACCCAGGTGGAGGTCAGGAAGCTGAGCTTCGAGCGCGCGATCGAGGAGCTTGAATTGATCGTCAAGCGGCTCGAGGACGGCAAGGTGCCGCTGGAGGAATCGGTCGCCATCTACGAACGCGGCGAGGCCTTGAAGCGGCGCTGCGAGGAATTGCTGCGTCAGGCGGAGGCGCGGGTCGAGAAGATCACCACCGACGCCGCCGGCCAGGCCAGCGGCGTCGAGCCTTTGGATGTTCAGTAAGTCCTGGGATGTTCAGTAACTCGCTGGATGTTCAGTAAGCCCCCGTTCCGATAACGCTTGAATTGCTCATCGACCCAGCGCCGAAATAGCCCTTAGCTCCCTACGCGACCTGCTACAGTCGCGCGCGGAAAAAATAAAATCGGCGGCAAGGGGATCAGCAGTCAGTGCGCGTTCAGCTCCGCCATATCATCTACGTCCAGGGATACGATCCGCGCGGGCTCGCGCAATACTACCGGATGTTCCGGACCGAACTGCGCAAATTCGCCCGGCTCTACGAGCTTTCCGCGACCCTGGGCCGGCCGCAAAGCTCGTGCAACGACGAGATCGCATCCTGGACCATCGAGTCCAAGACGGCCGACTGGCACACCCGCACGGCTTACGATTTCCTGCGCTTCGAAGACTTCATCCAGCACGACCTCGCTTCGCCGATCTGGCGCACGGTCGTTCAAGCAGTGTGGATCTATTGGCGGATGGTGCTCGGCGGCACCATTGCCCAGTTCTGGAGGGCGAACTGGCGGTTCGCGACCTTCATCACCTATCCGCATCTGATGTTGCTGTGCGAAGCATTGTGCGCCGCGGGATTTGCCTTTGTCTTCGAAAAAGGTCTCGCTGCGATCGGCATTCCCGATCTACTCGGCATTCCGGCTGCAACCGCTCTGTGCTTTGCGCTGCTCGGCGCCGCGCTGAAATACAGCGAAAACCAGACCTACCTGCTGTATCTGTTGTGCGACACGATCTGGACCTGGGAGTTTTCGCACCGCCAGCGGGGCGAATGGGACGAGCGCATCGACCGCTTCGCACGATATCTCTGTGACGTCGCCCGCTCTAGCGACGCCGAGGAGATCGTCGTCGTGGGCCACAGTTCGGGCTCGTTCCTGGGCACCGAGATCTTGGCGCGCGCGCTCAAACTCGATCCCGCGCTCGGCAGGCACGGCCCGCGCATCATGCTGCTGACGCTCGGCGGCAATTATCCGATCGTCGGATTTCACCAGGTTTCGCAGGATTTCCGCGATCATTTGCGGCAGCTGGCGATCGAGCCTTCGATCGACTGGATCGACTGTCAGGCCCGCAAGGACGTGATGAGTTTCTTCCGGCTCGATCCGATCGCAAGCCACGGCATCGATGCAGGCCCGCTGCGGCACAATCCGACGATCGTGCCGGTCAGGTTCCGCGAGATCATCCTGCCCGAACACTACAACCTGTTCCGTTGGCAGTTCTTCCGCATCCACTTCCAGTTCGTGATGGCCAACGAGCGGCCGCACGCTTACGACTTTTTCATGATCGTCTGCGGGCCGATTCCGCTGCGCGAGCGCATGGCTGTGCCCGAAGCTGCGCTGGCGATCGTGCCCGGCGATGATGGCACGGCCCCGGAACGGTCCTGGAAAAGATTGGAATCGGCGCCGGGCCCCTGCGAAAATGCCGCCGATTTGAGCGCGGTGGAACCATCTGCACGGCGCAGTGGTTAAGCTCAACCGGTCGCCCGCTCCCGTTTCGTGGCCACCTTTGGGACACAAGCGGGTTGGCTTTGGCGGCTGCTTTGGTGTATTGCTTCGAGGACTATGGGGTTTTGGAAGCGATCCGCCGCCGCTGCTCGGCAGGGTTAAACGCTTGCAAAAGCTTATGAAAATGGATGAGACGGGTGAAATCGCCAAACGTGACATACATCACATTGACCGATCCAGAGCGCATCTGGGCTTGAATCGAGACGCTGGCCCGCGCGACAAACACCGGGCAGTCCACGTCTCTCCAAAAGCCTCGCTGCGTTGATAGTGTGCAACCCATCTCCTGTCGGAACCTTCCCTCCGGCATGCAAAATTGGAATAACACCGTGACCGTATTTAGTAAAACGCCGCTCCTCGATACCATCCGCACGCCGGACGATCTGCGCCGGCTCAAAGTGGAGCAACTCAGGCAAGTCGCCGACGAGCTGCGCCAGGAAACCATCGACGCCGTGTCGGTCACCGGCGGGCATTTCGGCGCCGGTCTCGGCGTGGTCGAACTGACCACCGCGATCCATTATATCTTCGATACCCCGCGCGACCGCCTGATCTGGGACGTCGGCCATCAGGCCTACCCGCACAAGATCCTGACCGGCCGCCGGGACCGCATCCGCACCCTTCGCACCGGCGGCGGACTGAGTGGTTTCACCAAGCGGACCGAAAGCGACTACGATCCGTTCGGCGCCGCGCACTCGTCGACCTCGATCTCCGCGGGCCTCGGCATGGCCGTGGCGCGCGATCTTTCCGGCGGCAAGAACAATGTGATTTCCGTGATCGGCGACGGCGCGATGAGTGCCGGCATGGCCTATGAGGCCATGAACAATGCCGGCGCGATGAACTCGCGCCTGATCGTCATCCTGAACGACAACGACATGTCGATTGCCCCGCCGGTCGGCGCGATGTCGGCCTATTTGTCGAGGCTCTATTCAGGCAAGACCTACCGCACGCTGCGCGAAGCGGCAAAACAGATCAACAAGCGGCTGCCGAAGGTGCTGGCCAACCGCGCCAACCGCGTCGAAGAATATTCCCGCGCCTTCATGATGGACGGCGGCACGCTGTTCGAGGAGCTCGGCTTCTATTATGTCGGCCCGATCGACGGCCATAACCTCGACCATTTGCTCCCGGTCCTGAAAAACGTGCGCGACATGGAGACCGGGCCGATCCTGGTCCACGTCGTGACCCAGAAGGGCAAAGGCTATCCGCCGGCGGAAGCGTCCGCCGACAAGTACCATGCGGTCGTCAAGTTCGACGTCGCCACCGGCGCGCAGGCCAAGGCCAAGCCAAACGCGCCCTCCTATCAGAACGTGTTCGGCCAGAGCCTGGTCAAAGAAGCGCAAAAGGACGAAAAGATCGTCGGCATCACCGCGGCGATGCCGTCGGGTACCGGCATCGACATCTTCAACAAGGCCTTCCCGGACCGCACCTTCGACGTCGGCATTGCCGAGCAGCACGCGGTCACCTTCGCCGCGGGGCTGGCGACCGAAGGCTACAAGCCGTTCTGTGCGATCTATTCGACCTTCCTGCAGCGCGGCTATGACCAGGTCGTCCACGACGTGGCGATCCAGAGCCTGCCGGTTCGCTTCGCCATCGACCGCGCCGGGCTGGTCGGCGCCGACGGCGCCACCCATGCCGGCTCGTTCGACAACGCCTATCTCGGCTGCCTGCCCAATTTCGTCATCATGGCCGCCTCCGACGAGGCCGAGCTGGTGCACATGGTCGCAACCCAAGTCGCGATCAACGACCGCCCAAGCGCATTGCGCTATCCGCGCGGCGAAGGCCGCGGCATCGACATGCCGGAAGTCGGCATTCCGCTGGAGATCGGCAAGGGCCGCATCGTCCGCGAAGGCAGCAAGATCGCGCTGCTGTCGTTCGGCACCAGGCTCGCCGAATGCGAGAAGGCCGCCGACGAACTGGCGGCGCATGGATTGTCGACCACGATTGCGGATGCGCGCTTCATGAAGCCGCTCGACGTCGACTTGGTCTTGAAGCTCGCCCGCGAGCACGAGATCCTGCTCACCATCGAGGAAGGCTCGATCGGCGGCTTCGGCTCGCACGTCATGCAGGTCTTGGCCGAAAACGGCATGCTCGACAGCGGCATGCTGCGGGCGCGCGCGATGATACTGCCCGACGTGTTCCTCGACCACGATACGCCGAACGCGATGTACGCCCGCGCCGGCCTCGACGCCAAGGGCATCGTCGCCAAGGTGTTCGAGGCGCTCGGCAAGGATTTCAAGACCGAGGCGGTCAAGCTCGCCTGACGCTGCTGTTTTGACGCGTTTTCTTGACGCGAACCGTTTCCCACTTCGCTCGAAAACGCTATTCGCATGAAGATCTATCTGGCAGGTCCCGATGTGTTCCTGCCGGACGCCGTCGATATCGGAAGACGCAAGGTCGAAATCTGCGCGCGGCACGGCATGAGCGGGCTTTATCCGCTCGACAACACGGTCGATCTGTCGACTGGCAACGCCTCGCTCGACATCTTCAGGGGTAACGAGGCGATGATGGACGCGGCCGACGCTGTCATCGCCAATCTCACCCCGTTTCGAGGACCCGGCGCCGACGCCGGCACGGTCTACGAGCTCGGCTACATGGCGGGACGGGCTAAGCTCTGTCTCGGCTATTGCAACGACCCTTCCGTCTATGCCGACCGGGTCCGCCGTTTTGGCGACGTCAATTCACGCGACGGGCGCCTGATCGACGCACAGGGGTTGACGGTTGAGGATTTCGGCTTACCCGATAATCTGATGATGATTCACGCGCTCGACATCCACGGCAGTGCGCTGGTGATGCCGACCCAAGCGCCCACGGATATGTGGCATGATCTGGCCGCGTTCGAGACCTGCGTGCGGCGCGCGGCGGAACGGCTTGGCGTTATCAGGACAATCGGCTTCAACTAACGAGAGTTTTCGACCAACAAAACGTTTCAGCCAACGAGACTTTTCAGCTAACAAGACTCTTCGGCCAAAGGACTCTTCAGCCATAGGACTTGGGCTCACAACATGTCCTCTTCCCGCAAGCGTGCAGATGTCGTGCTGGTCGAACGCGGGCTGTTCGAGAGCCGTGCCCGCGCCCGTGCCGCAATCGAGGCCGGTCTTGTCATCGCCAATGACAAACCGGTCGCAAAGCCGTCCGAGACGATCCCCGCTGACGCCGTGCTGCAGGCGCAGCCCGCGCACCCCTACGTCTCCCGCGGCGGCGTCAAGCTGGCGGGCGCGCTGGAGCAATACCCGATTCCCATCGAGGGCCATGTCTGTCTCGACGTCGGCGCATCGACCGGCGGGTTCACCGAAGTCCTGCTCGCCAACGGCGCTGCCATCGTATTCGCCGTCGATGTCGGGCACGGGCAACTGCATTCCTCGCTCCGGGACCATCCCGGCATCGTTTCGATGGAACGTACCGATATCCGCAGCTTCGAAGGCAAAAGGCTGCCGGCGCGGCCCGACATCGTCGTCGTCGATGTCAGCTTCATCTCGCTGAAGGCCGTGCTGCCGGTAGCGCTGTCGCTCGCGGCCGCACCGATGCATCTGCTCGCTTTGATCAAGCCGCAATTCGAGGCGCAGGGCAAACATGCCAAGGGCGGCATCATCCGCGATGAAGCCGTTCATCAGCAGGTTTGCGACGTCATCGCGGCGTTCGCGGCCTCGCTCGGATGCACCGACATCTCGGTGTTTCCGTGCGGCATCAAGGGCGGCGACGGCAATACCGAGTTCTTCCTTGGCGCGCGACGTGGTTGAACGCCTCGCCATCGACCATGTCGGCCACCGCGGCGAAGGCGTGGCATATGCCGATGGCGAGGCCGTCTATGTGCCCTACACGCTCGGCGGCGAGACGGTGGAGGTTGCGCCCACAGCTGGCCATCCCGACCGGCGCCGACTGCTCGCGGTCGAGCAGGCAAGCCCGGAGCGCATCGTGCCGTTTTGCCCGCATTTCGGCGTTTGCGGCGGCTGCGCGATTCAGCATTGGGAGATCGAGCGCTATCGCGCCTGGAAACACCAACTCGTCGTCGAAACGCTCAAGCAGGCCAAGCTCGCCTGCGAAGTGTCGCCGCTGATCGATGCCCACGGCCTCGGCCGCCGCCGGATCACGTTGCACGCCAGGATGGGCGTCCACGACGTGCTCAAGGTCGGCTTCACCGCGGTCAATTCGCACGACGTCATTCCGGTCGATCGCTGTCCGATCCTCGACCCCGGTCTGAGCGGCGCGCTCGATGCGGCCTGGGCGCTCGCCGAGCCGCTGATCTCGACCGCAAAGCCGCTCGATATCCAGATCACCGCCACCGATAGCGGCCTCGATGTCGACGTGCGTGGCTCCGGTCCGCTTGCGAGCGCGATGATCACGGCGCTGTCGCGCATCTGCGAGCAACATCGCCTGGCGCGACTGACGCGGCACGGCGAGTTGGTCTTGATGCGCAGCCCGCCAGTGGTTTCGATCGGTACGGCGCAAGTGACGCTGCCGCCGGGTTCGTTCCTGCAGGCAACCGTTGCCGGCGAGGAAACGCTGGCGGCGCTGGTTGCGGAAGCCTGCGGGCGCGCCAAAAACATCGCCGATCTGTTTTGCGGGGTCGGGCCGTTCGCCCTGCGACTTGCGGCAAAGGCGCGGATCGCGGCCTTCGACAGCGATGCCGGCGCGGTGACCGCCTTGCAGAAGGCCGCGACCGCGACATCGGGGTTGAAACCGGTCAAGGCCGAGACGCGCGACCTGTTCCGCCGTCCGCTGGTGGCGCAGGAATTGCGCGATTTTGACGCGGTCGTATTCGACCCGCCGCGGCAGGGCGCGCAGGCGCAGGCCCTGCAACTTGCGGCGAGCAAGATCGGCACCGTGATCGCGGTGTCCTGCAATATCGCGACCTTTGCCCGTGACGCCCGGATTCTGGTCGATGGCGGCTTTCGGCTTGAGAAAGTCACACCGGTCGACCAGTTTCGGTATACACCGCACGTCGAACTGGTGGCGCGGCTTACACGCTGAAAACAAAGGATGGACAATGCCGTCCGATCCACTTCTCGAACGCATCGTAGCCGGACTTGCCGACGTCGGCGGCATCGAAGCCATCGTGCTCGGCGGATCGCGCGCGCGGGGAACGGCGCACGAGACTTCCGACTACGATATCGGGCTGTATTTTTCGGCTGACAAGCCGCTCGACACCGATCGCCTGCTTGAGGTCGCCAAGACCATGGTCGACAATCCCAACGCGGCTGCGGTGACGCCGGTCGGCGGATGGGGGCCATGGATTGTCGGCGGCGGGTGGCTTTCCATCGCGGGGCAAAAGGTCGATCTGCTCTACAGGTGCGACGACGACGTCGCGCGGGTGATCGAGGCGTGCAGGAGCGGCCGCATCGGCGTGGATTACCAACCGGGGCATCCGCACGGATTTTGCTCGGCGATATGGATGGGCGAGATTGCGCTGTGTCAGCCGCTGCACGATCCGCAAGGGATGATCGCGCGACTGAAGGCAATGGCTTCGCCCTACCCGAAGCCGTTGCGCGAGGCGATGATCCACCGCTTCCAGTGGGAAATCATGTTTAGCATCGAAAATGCCGAACTTGCCGTCCCGCGCGAGGAACAGAACCATATCGCCGGCTGCGCCTATCGGGCGCTGGCTTGCATCGCCCAAGTGCTGTTCGCACTCAATGAACGCTACCTGATCAACGAAAAAGGCGCGCTGCGGGAAGCCGCGGGATTTCCGCTGACAATTCCGGACCTGGCACTCCGAAGCGCCGATGTCTGGGAATTGATCGGAAACAACGAGCCGCAGCCGGCACTCGCGATTCTGCACACCGTCGATCGGGAATTGCGATTGCTGACGGACGCCCGCACAGATAGCGCGTGAGGCGACACATTTCGGTCGATGGCGGCTACGGGTTCGCGAAAGTCCGTTGAACCTCCGTTTCTGCGGCGTGACTCACCCAAGGTGAAGACTCATACGCAGTAGACAGTGGAGGCGGTCATGGACGTCAATTCCGATAAACTGAATGCCTTTATGGGTAAGATGGTGGGTGACTTCGGCGCGGCCCTCAATGCATCGCTGATGCTGGTCGGCGACAAGCTCGGTCTCTACAAGGCGCTCGCCGCGAACGGACCGATGAATTCCGCGGAACTCGCGAAGGCCACCGGCACGGCCGAGCGCTATGTTCGCGAATGGCTGGCGACGCAGGCTGCATCCGGCTACATCGAATATGACGCAACGAGAGAAAAATTCTCGATGCTGCCCGAGCAGGCGCTGGCGCTCGCCAATGAAGACAGTCCTGTTTTCATGGGTGCGATCGGCAATGTGATCGCATCCACCTTTCTTGACGAACCCAAGATCTCCGAAGCGTTCAAGACCGGCAAGGGCGTCGGCTGGAACCGGCGCAGCGAGTGCCTGTTTTGCGGCACGGCGCGCTTCTTCCGCACCGGTTACAAGCATCATCTGGTGCAGGAATGGCTGCCAGCGCTTGACGGCGTGGTCGAGAAATTGAAGCGCGGCGCCAAAGTCGCCGACGTCGGCTGCGGGCACGGCGTGTCAACGCGGCTGATGGCGGAAGCATTTCCGAACTCCCGCTTCTTCGGCTTCGATTATCACGAAGGCTCGATCGAGACGGCGCGAGAGGCAGCGAAGGCGGCCGGGCTTGGCGACCGCGTGCGCTTCGACGTCCGCTCCGCCAAGAACTATCCGGCGCAAGACTATGACCTCATCTGCTTCTTCGATTGTCTGCACGACATGGGCGATCCCGTCGGCGCCCTCAAACATGTGCGCGAGACGATGGCGGACGACGGTACCTGTATGCTGGTCGAGCCCTTCGCCAACGACCGCCTGGAAGACAATCTCAACCCGGTCGGGCGCGTCTACTACGCCGCTTCAACCATGATCTGCACACCCGCATCGCTCGATCAGGAGGTCGGTCTCGCACTCGGCGCGCAGGCCGGCGAGGCACGGCTCCGCGAAATCGCCCGCCAAGGCGGCCTCACGCGCTTCCGCCGCGCGACGGAGACGCCGTTCAATCTGATTTTGGAAGCGCGCGCCTGAACCTTGCGGCTGCTGGGGCAGCTCACCTGCCCCAGCGATCCTTCCAGATTTTCTCGCCGATCATGCATGACACCCGCGGCTCCTTCTCGGCGGCCGGCACGACCGGACGCGCGGGCACGCGGCTGGCGACTTCCTGCAGGAGCTTGGTGCGGATCGCTTCCTTGAACTTCTCGCGATCCTTGATCGGCACCACGAAGGAGCCGGGGCCGCCGATCACGCAGTCCTCGTAATACCAATCGAGATTGTCGATATCCATGGTCGAATAGGAAGGCTCCTTCACCATGATCGGCAGGCCGTTGATGACGATGCCTTTCGAGAGCGCCTCGTCGCGCGCGCCGGTGACCGGCGCGCCGTCATTGTTGGGACCGTCGCCGGAAATATCGATCACGCGGCGCAGCCCGTGATAGGGATCCTGGTCGAACAGCGGCATCGCGAAATAGAGCGCGCCCGAGATGGAGGTGCGCGAAGCGCGCCGGATCGGCGTCTTCAAGATCTCGCTGGCGACGGCATCGGCGGTTTCCGGCCCGTCGATCAGCCGCCAGGGAATGATGATCTTCTGGTCGCCGGCCGCCGCCCACTCGAAATAGGTGATGGACACCTTGCCGTTCGGACCGGTCTTCAAGGCCTGCAGAAACTCCTTGGAGACGATCGCCTGCGCGTAGCCTTCGCGCTGCACGGCGAGCTCATCCATATCCATGGAATAGGAGATATCCGTGCCGAGGATCAATTCGACGTCGACCTGCGTCGCGGCGTCCTTGTCGGCGACTTGCGCGCTCGCCTGCGATCTCGGACCCGAGGCGGCCAGAACAGCGACGTCACCTCCGATTAGCACGCCCGCGACAAGCACCGCCCCGATCGAGACAAACCAGCGCATCAGCGGCCCTCCATCGAATGACAGGATGGTGACACGCAAATGCGGCGGCGCAAAGCTGGAACATGCATTGTCATTCACATTCGAGTTAGCTTAATCCTTGCCTTGCATTGGCGCGTGCCCGTCGTGCGGCCGCTTTTGGCTACGTGCGGCGCTGCCGGCGCAAGCCAGCAACGGACTGGGCCGCGGCGGCCGGCCGTTCCCGCCGCGCGAGGGATGCCGGAGGGAACGCCGCCCAGCATCGCCGCCAACATCACCTCGCATCCGACCGCCGGCATCGGCGCCTGGAGCGATCAGGAAATCGCGCGCGCGATCACGCAAGGAATCTCGCCCGACGGGCGCGCGCTGGAGCCGCCGATGGCGTTCAGCTTCTACGCAGGGCTGAAGGATGGCGATCTTGCGGCGATCATCGCTTACCTGCGCACGGTGCCGCCGCTGCAATGATGCCATGGTAAAACAGACGTTCCACCGGTTGGCGCGAAATTGTATTATGGCGGTGCGAACGCGCAAACTTCGTCTGTCAGTATCAGGGGATGCCGCCGCAATGACTGATGCCGTCACCAAGCCGAAAACCAAGGTGCGGACCAAGACCGAACGGCCGCGCCTGCACAAGGTCATCCTGGTCAACGACGATTTCACGCCCCGCGAATTCGTCGTGATGATCCTGAAGGGCGAATTCCGCATGACCGAGGATCAGGCCTACAAGGTCATGATCACCGCGCACAAACGCGGCGTCTGCGTGGTCGCCGTCTTCACCAAGGACGTCGCCGAAACCAAGGCGACGCGCGCCACCGACGCCGGCCGCGCCAAGGGCTATCCGCTATTGTTTACGACCGAACCGGAGGAATGATGCTCACGACAAGAGACTTCATCGCCGCCGTGGCGCTTCTTTGTTCGACGCAGGCGATGCCCGCGGTAATCGCGAACGGCGATTTCAGGTTTCGTCCTTGAGCCCGAACACCCGTTGCGCTTTCGAGAATCCGGCGATCGGAAACTCGCCGAGATCGCTCCAGCCACCGACCGATACGCCGGCGAAGGCGGCCGACGCGATGACCGTACGATTGAGGCGGCCGGCGATCTTTTCCAGCCGCGCCGCCAAGTTGACGGCGGGACCGATGCAGGTGAAGTCGAGCCGGCTCAAGCCGCCGATATTGCCGAACAGGATGCCGCCTATGTGCAGCGCCACGCCGAAGCGGAAGCGTTCGACCGCCTCTCCACTGGGATAGCGCATCGCCTCAACACTGGCGCGGGCCTCGTGTGCGGCTTCCAGCACGCGTCCGCAGACCTCGCCGAGATTGCCGCCGTCCTTTGCGATCGGGAACACCGCCAGCAGCCCGTCGCCCATGAATTTCAGGATCTCGCCGCCATGCTTGCGGATCGGCGGCACCTGGCAATCGAAATACTGGTTGAGGATATCGACTACGATTTCCGGCGCCAGCCGGTCCGACAGCGTGGTGAAGCCGCGCAAGTCCGACAGCCAGATCGCCGCCTGCATGGTTTCCGCGTGTCCGCGGCGGATATCGCCGGCCAGAATCCGCTCGCCGGCGCGGTTGCCGACATAGGTGTCGAGCAGCGTCGCCGCGGTGCGGCGCAACGCGAAAATCTCACCCAGCCGGGCAAAGGGCTTCACGATGGTCCGCAACGCCACCAATTGCTCGTCGGTGAATCCACCAGGCTCTTTTGTGATCCAGCTTGAGGCGTGAGTGGTGCCGTCGGTGAAGCGAAGCGGCAATGCGATGTAATCAGTGACGCCCTCGGCGCGCATGTCGTCGAAGAACGGAAATCGTTTGCTGTCGGGATCGTCGAGCCGATACCTCACCTCGTGGCCGCTCTGGTAAAGGATGGCCAGCGGGCTGCGAATGAACTCCGGCGATTCCGGCAGGTCGAAACCGGCAGTGCCGACGACGACCTCGGCGCCCGGCCGCCACACAAAACTTCGGCCGAAAGCGTCGGGATGCAGCGTCTTCACGAACGCGGCGCCGCGCCAGAGCGGCACCCCGGCGGCGACCAGACGCTCGCAGGTCTGCGCCAACAGCGCCACCGGCGTTGGCGCCGACCGCGCACCGTCCATCAGCCAATCGATCAGCTTTTTGAGCTCTGCCGCGTCCATGACCGCACTATTAGCCGACCAAGTTCCCGCGCCGTCAAGTAAGCGCAACGGCTTTGCTTCGCGAAGCTACGGTAGCACCGAGGTGGCGCGTCGCTACCGCCCCACCTGCCCGCGATGGCGCAAAAAATGATCCGCCAGCACGCAGGCCATCATGGCCTCGCCGACCGGCACCGCGCGGATGCCGACGCAGGGGTCGTGGCGGCCCTTGGTCATGATCTCGGTCTCGGCGCCCTTGCGGTCGACGGTCTTGCGCGGGGAGAGGATCGACGAGGTCGGCTTGACCGCGAAGCGCGCGACCACCGGCTGGCCGGTGGAGATGCCGCCCAAAATGCCGCCGGCGTGGTTGGACAGAAAGCGCGTGCCGTTATTGCCGGTGCGCATCTCGTCGGCGTTTTCCTCGCCGGTCAGCTCAGCCGCGCCAAAGCCTGCGCCGATCTCGACGCCCTTCACCGCATTGATGCTCATCATCGCCGCGGCCAAATCGGCGTCGAGCTTGGCGTAGATCGGGGCACCGAGTCCCGGCGGCACGCCCTCGGCGACGATCTCGATGACCGCGCCGATCGAAGAGCCCTGCTTGCGGATGCCGTCGAGATAATCCTCGAAGAACGCCGCCTTGTCCTTGTCGGGACAGAAGAACGGGTTGCGCGCGATCTCGTCCCAGTCCCAGCTGTCGCGATCGATCTTGTGCGGGCCCATCTGCACCAGCGCGCCGCGCACCTTGACGTCGGGCAGGATCTTTCGCGCGATCGCGCCGGCCGCGACCCGCATCGCGGTCTCGCGCGCCGAGGAGCGACCGCCGCCGCGATAGTCGCGCAGGCCGTATTTGGCCTCATAGGTGAAGTCGGCATGGCCGGGGCGAAACTTGTCCTTGATCTCGGAATAGTCCTTGGAGCGCTGATCGGTGTTCTCGATCAGAAGCGCGATCGGCGTGCCCGTCGTCACCTGCACGCCGGTCTGTGGATGCGCCATCACGCCGGAGAGGATTTTGACCGCATCCGCCTCCTGGCGCTGGGTGGTGAAGCGCGATTGTCCGGGGCGGCGGCGATCGAGGTCGCGCTGGATCTCTTCGGCCGCCAGCGGGATCAGCGGCGGACAGCCGTCGACCACGCAGCCGATCGCGACCCCATGGCTCTCGCCGAAGGTCGTGACCCGGAACATGTGGCCGAAGGTGTTGAAGGACATGCCGTCCTACCTGCGCTCGCCTCTGTTAACAATTCGCAATTACGTTGAATGTCAACATCTCGTAAAGCACGCGCTTTTGGCGGTCAAACAATACTCTCTCATCGTCATGGCCGGGCTTGTCCCGGCCATCCACGTCTTTGCTTAGTCGGAGAAAAAGTAACACGTGGATGCCCGGGACCCCGGGCATGACGGAGAATAGTTTAACTATATTTGGTTAAGCCACCATCGCTGAACACATAGACCGCGCCCTGCTCGATCAGGAGATCGGCGGCGCTTTGCTCTGTCTCAAGACCCAGCGTCACCATCAGCGCCCGCGCCGTGCCGCCATGCGCCACCGCGACGGTGTCGACGGCAAGCTGGTCGTACCAGTCGCTCACCCTCGCCTGCACCGCGGCGTAGCTCTCGCCGCCCGGCGCCGCCACGTTCCACTTGTCGGCCAGTCGCCGGGCGAAGCGTTCCGGGTCGCGCGCCTGCGCCTGCTGAAGCGTGGAACCTTCCCACGCACCGTAGGCGATCTCGCGCAGTCGGTCATCGATTGCATAGTCGTGAGGCGGCAGGTTCAGCGTGCCGCGGACCAGCTCCATGGTCGCGCGCGCCCGCCCCAACGGGCTTGCGACAAATGGCAGCAAAAGCCTGTCGCGGCCATCGCGCGCGAACAAGCCGGCCAGGACACCGCCGACATGGGCCGCCTGCTTGCGGCCGAGCTCGTTCAGCGGGATGTCCTGCGTGCCTTGCAGCCTGCCTATCGCGTTCCAGTCGGTCTCGCCGTGGCGGATGTAGTACAGGGTCGGCCCGGGCCTG
>Ga0210393_10002684_pt1 | contig 14496 bp, 10 predicted proteins | sample IncBWC27OmetaG_FD_160068 | JGI IMG/M metagenome (GOLD analysis project Ga0210393, IMG submission 160068) | Forest soil microbial communities from Barre Woods Harvard Forest LTER site, Petersham, Massachusetts, United States - Inc-BW-C-27-O ... | reverse complement strand
AATCGTGGAACAGCGCGCCGATCAGCGGCGAAGCCACCAGGTTCCCGAGCGCGAGCAGCAGCCCCGTCACAAAGGTCGCGATCAGCACCGTGTTGGCGGCATCCTCGACGTCGCGCTCGCGCTGGATGAGCGCGAGGCGGAGGCCGCCCATGGCGAACACCGCCGTAAGCCCCGTCAGCACCATTCCGGCGGTGAAGACGCCGACCTCGTGCGGTCCGAGCAGTCGGCCCAGCACGACTGTCTGACCAACGGTGACGATCTGGACGATGACCAAGCCGATCGCGGCCATCCCCGCGCCTCGCTTGACCACATTCGTCAGATCGGCGGTGGTCTCGGTCCACGGTTCGGTCTCACCCGGATCCCGCGGGCCCGCCCGCTCGGGCTCGGTCTTGGCCGGCTCGCCGGCTTGCACGCGCGACATCCGCTACCAGCCGATGCCGCAGTAGTTTCGGCTGCCGCGAAATTCACTGGCGTTCGGCAACCGCACCAGATCGATGACGAGCTTGTCGGATCCGGCCCGTTCGATCGCATCGACCACCTCGGGTTCCTTAGAGGCAGCTATCAGCACTTCGCCATGCTCCAGCACCGCATCGATGTCCTCGATCAGTACTTCGCCGATATGAGGCAACACCTCACCGATGTAGGCGCGGTTCGCGCCGATCAATCGTGACAACGTCACGTTCGCATCGTGGACCTTGACGTCGAATCCCTTCCCGATAAGGCGTTCGACGAGTTCGACCATCGGACTCTCACGCAGGTCATCGGTGCCTGCCTTGAACGACAGGCCAAAGACGCCCACCTTGCGCCGTCCGTCGGCGATCACGAGGTCGATCGCGCGACGCAGATGGACCTCATTGGAGGTGAGCACATTCGCCAGCAAGGGGACATCGAGGTCGTTGCGCCGCGCGGTGTGGGTGAGGGCGCGGACGTCCTTGGGAAGGCATGAGCCGCCGAAGGCGAATCCCGGCCGAAGATAGGCAGGGCTGATGTTCAACTTGGTGTCAGCGAGGAAGATGTCCATGACGGCGTGCGAGTCCAGAGCCAACGACGAGCAGATCGCACCTATCTCGTTGGCGAAGCAGACTTTGAGCGCATGAAAGCTGTTGTCGACGTACTTGGTCATCTCCGCGACGCTGACCGGGACTCGGAAGCGTGGGCCGGGAAGGCCTTCGTACAGCCCGATCACCGCTTCGCCGCTGCGTGGGTCTGTCTCACCGACAACGGTTTTCGGCGGATTGTGAAAATCCCGGACGCTTGATCCCTCGCGCAGGAACTCGGGGTTGACACAAACCCCGAAGTCGCGCCCCGCTTGCTTGCCCGACGCCTTCTCCAGCAGCGGGATCAGCAGCGTCTCGCACGTCCCCGGAAGCATGGTGCTGCGATAAACCACAGTGTGCCATTGGTCTTTATCGGCTAGGGCCGCACCGATTTCCGTGGTCACCTGTTCGAGGAATCTCGTCGATAACCCGCCGGCTGTGGTCGATGGTGTGCCGACGCAGATCAGTGAGATGTCCGTGTCCAGGACGGTCGCGTAAGCATCGGTGGTGACTGTGAGCATTCCGGCGGTGACGACTTCAGCGGTGAGCTCACCAATCTTTTCCTCGACGACCGGGGACCTGCCCTGCCGCACCGCCTCTACCTTGTCGGGATTCACGTCTACGCCAACGACCCGGCATCCACGCGAGGCGAGGCAGGCCGCAGAGACGCAACCGACATATCCGAGTCCGTAAACGCCGACCCTCTTCATCTGCGGATCGCTCATGATTCTCCTATCAGGCTCACCGCCGAAGCGGCGGCTATGGTAGCGACGGTGCCGTCGCCACTGCTGTCGATTGCAAATCCCCGCCGAGCCCCCCGCTCAGACCAGCTGGCGACCAGCATCGCGCCGTCCCTTACGAGCTTCGGTTCGGTGATTACCCCGGCATCAGAGGTGCAGAGCACGGACAGAATTGCCACCGGGAGTGTGGTCCGGCAGCGTGCCCCGACCAGCCACGCCGGCGTCCTGGCTTCCAACCGATCCGACCACCAGCCCAGCTGAGAACTGGCGTCCGCTCGCACCTGCTCGGCTTCGACGGCCGAGGTTGCGGCGTACCACAGCTGCAGGACCGGGACACCATCGCGAATGACCAGGTGGCCGTTGCTATCAGGCGTCACCTCTAGCTCCGGATGCAGCGGCCACGACACCGCGACGTCGTGCACCGACCGGCCATCGAGCAGGTCGATGACCGCGATGGTTGTGTCCCCAGGTGGAGCGATCAGCCAGCGCCGGTGCACCACCGGGTCTTCGAGACGGGTGTAGCCGTCGTGCTCCGCGTCGACGACGCCACCGTCGAGATCGACCGAACGAACAGTGGTCACTGCGTGCTGCCGCCAATAGAACGTCCCGCCGATTGCCGACTGGTCGACGCCGTCGACGCAGACCGTAGGATGCGCGCGAGTGCCCCGATGCACCGCCCGCCATTCCGGTTTGCCGTAGAAACTGGCGGTGCCCGGGTCGACGATCAGCTCGCGCCCCTGCGCGCTGAGCGTCACAGCCAGCGCGTCAGCGTGTCCGTGCGCCGCAATCGACAGGTAGCCAAGCGGACCGACATCCATAGTCAACCGGCGCGGCCCGTTGCGCAGCACCACAAGACCGCCGTGCGGCGCGTAGACCCCTGCGGTCGCCTCGCAGCGGCCGACACCCGTGCCGATCTCACCAATGTGCGTACCAAGTGCCGCAGCGATCCATGCGGCCGTCAACGTAGTCTCGCCGTACCTGGCCGCGGTGCCGTTTCCGGTGATGGCTGCAATCACGCCAAGATGTTGGCGGACTGTACGTTTCGGCTCGGCACCGAGCCTGAGCGCGAAGCTGTCGTCGTCGTCCCCGTATCGAGGTGCCGGGTCATCGGAACCGACGAGACCGGCCAGGTACTCGGCGCTTCGGTCAAGCGCGGCGATCAATTGCGGCGGCAAGTGGTCTCCGCGTAACCGCAACAGCACGACCGGCAACGTCAACAGCTCCGCGGCGAACATCTGGTAGGCGATCGACTGCTCGGCACCTGCGCCGTCGGGCAGGATCTGTCGGGCCGCCTCCACCGCAAGGCTGTCGATCGCGTCCGCACGCAACGAGGCCGGCACCGCGAGCTCGGGCACTAACGAATGCACCGTGATCAGCCCGGCGAGTTCACCGATCAGATGATTGTTCGCCGAACTGAATCGAGAGCGGCCATACCAGCAGTAGCGGGCACTTGCGTCGAGCATGCGGACCACTTCGCGATACCGCTGCGTGGTCATCGCGGGTGAGTGCCGCAATCCCTGCAATGCAACGGCCACCGAGATCGCCCGGATCCCGACTTCAAACGCGCCCCGCCACGCGATTCCGGTGCCGATCGGATTTTGATCGAGCCAGGAATCGAGGTCATCGAACGCGGCTTCGGCGAATCGTGGATCGCCGGTGAACAGCCATGCCTGCGCTAGCACCGGCAGATGCTGTAAGCGGTTCAGCTCCCAGATCCACTTCGGGTCGCCGGATGCCATCCGGTGGTTGATCCTGCTGCCGGCCACGGCCGGCCAGCGATAGTCGGTGACTGGGTCGTAGTTCCAGTCGACGGGTGAACCGACGTTGACGCTCGGGCATCCGAAGTACGCGCGCTCACCGGCGAGGAGTTTTTCGGCCTCGACCAGCAGCGCCTTCACCTCCGTCGGGTGCTCGACGGAAATCCGGTCCGCTCGATCCTGGTCGAGCAGGACCGACCGCCCGGTGCCATCGCGGAACGCCTGCGCCAGCGCATCCCAGTCCGGAGTTGAACCCGCAAGCATCCTGGCATCGGTTTGCTCGCGGAGTCCGTTCCGCCCGGCCAGGCCGCCGACGAAATGGCGGGCGCGCCAACCCATCTCGCGCGGCGACATCGCCGCCGCGCGACCGGCATACCACGCAAGCTTCGACGCCGCCTTGTTTCTCGACTGTTCGCGCGCGAAGCACCGGTCATAGAACTGAACGAGCGCGCGACGCGAGACCTCCCAGGACAGTTCCTGTTCGACCCGGTTGCGTCCCCACTCACCCATCCGGCGACGACGCTCGGGGTCTCGCAGCAGGGCGTCGATCGCCGTCGCGAAGGCAAGTTCGTCGTTGGCCGGGACATACACCGCTGCGTCGCCGGCTGACACGCGTGCTTCGACTAGGTCGAACGACACGAGCGGTCGGCCCATCGCCATGTATTCGACCACTTTGTTCATTGTCGAGACGTCGTTGAGCGGGTTCAGCGGGTCAGGTGACAGGCATACGTCCGCGGTCGAAAGGCAGCGCTGGACGAACTCGTCGGGCACTCGACCGGGGAACTCGACCATGTCGGTCAGGCCGAGTTGCTCACTGAGCGCGACCATCTCGTCATACGCGTCGCCGGTGCCCATGAAGATGCAATGGATGTCGTCTCGCCCGATGTCGTCTCGTAGTAGCTGCAGTGCCCGCAGCGCGTAGTCGACACCGTCCTGCAGCCCCATCACGCCCAGGTAGGCAAGCAGATAGGGTTTGCCGCGACGCAGACTCTCATCTGGCTCCCGCCGGACGAAGCGGCTCAGATCTGGTGCGCTGCGAACAACAGTCACCCTGTCGGCGGCCATCTTGCCGCGCTCGATCGCCACCCGCCGATAGCTCTCGTTCGTCGAGATCACCGCGTCGGCGGCGGCGAAGGTGAGTCGTTCGACGAACCTGGTCAGTCGATACAGGACCGGCCCACCGCCGGGGAAGCGTGAGACGAACAGTTCCGGCACGAGATCGTGGTGATCGAAGACGAAGCGGGTGCCAAACGGGCGGAGCGCCAACGCGATCAGAAACAGAAGATCCGGAGGGTTGCACGCATGCACGATGTCGATGCGGCCCGCGCGACGGACCTTGATCGCCAGGCGCAGCGTGTGCCACAGCGCGAGCGTGTACTCCCGCAAATAGCCGAGCGGCCCCCCGGTCGCCGCACGTAAGGGATAGCGCAGTATGCGCACGCCCTCGATCACGGCTTCGCGCTCGCGGTCCTGTTTGGCGCCGGTCGGGCAGATAACGGTGACCTGGTAACCCGCGCCGACCAGAGCCAGGCTCTCCTGCCAGACCCGGCGGTCAAACGGCACCGACAGGTTCTCGACAAGGATCAGGATATGGCGCCGCATCGCCTCAGACCCGTCCGCTCAGTACGGGCTGACCGCTGACCACATCCTCGACCGCTTGTTGCGCCGCGGCGATCGAGCAATCCAGGTCGAACTCGGCCTCGACGCGAGCGCGGGCGGCGGTGCCCATCCGACGCGCTGTCTGCGGGTCTCGCAATAATTTCAGGAGCCCAGCCGCGAGCTGCAGCGGATTCTTCGGTGGCACAAGGTAACCGGTCTCACCATCCTTGATCACCTCGGGGATCCCGCCGACGGCGGAGCAGACGGCCGGCCGGGCGCAGGCCATGGCCTCGAGCACGGAGATCGGGAAGCACTCTGAGGTTGAAGTCAACGCAAACACGTCGATCGCCGGCAGCAGCCGGGCGACGTCGTCACGCGAGCCGGCGAAGTGGACGTTGGGTGTGATCCCCAGTTCGGTGCACAGCGCCTCCAGTTGGGGCCGAGTCGGGCCGTCGCCGATAATGAGGAACCTCGCGTTGGTCAACTCATCGATCACGGTGCGCGCGGCCCGCAGCAAGCTGACGTGATCCTTCTCCGGTCGGAGCACAGCAACGATGCCGACCACCGGGTCGTTCTCGGCGAATCCGAATTCGGCGAGGACGCCCCGGTCGGTACTAGTACGGAACTGGGCCAGATCGACGCCGTTGTAGATGATGCGGATCTTGTCATCAGGGTGGCCGAGTTCGTCCACAAGATACGGCCGCTGTGCCTCGGCGACACCGAAATAGGCGCTCGTCCAACGGGTCAACGCACGGTCGACTGTGCGGCGCACCGTTCCGCGCTGCACGAGACCGCTGGCGTTGTGTACCCAGTTGATCGTGTGCTTGACGCCGGCAATGCGGGCAGCGATCCGGCCCAGGGTTTCGGCGTTGTAACCCTGCACCACCACGACGTCGGGCCGCGTGCGCCGCATCGTCATGACCAGTTCGATCAGCGCGCGCACCGCCTGCCGCTTGCGCAGGCGCAGTGCCGCCGCCTCGATCCCGGCGGCACGTAGCATTGGGAAGAGTTCCCCCTCCTCGCCGATACAGATCACCGATGGGGTGAATCGTGCCGCATCCATTCGCGGCAGCATCGTCGTCAAATGCCGCTCGGCGCCACCGACTGGCAAAGCTGGAACGACAAACAGCACCCGGATCGGACGCACCCTCATCTGGACACCTCGCGATAGAGTGCGTCGATAAGGCGCGAGACGGCGCGGACATCGAAGTGCGCCTCGACTCGTGCGTAGGCGGCGGCACCGTAACGGGCGCGCAGATCACGGTCGTCAATGACGAGGCGCAACGCGTCAGCGATCGCGTCAATGTCGTCAGGCGGGACGATGACACCGCACCCCCCGCCGATCATCTCGTGCAGCCCGCCGACATCGCTGGCGATGACGCACAAACCCCGCGCCATCGCCTCCAGGACCGCCATCGGCTGGCCCTCGCTGCGCGACGGCAACACAAGCACATGGGCGCGATCGAGCAGTTTGTCGACATCGCTCTCCGACAGCCACTCGCGCAGTTCGACGGTGTCTTCGAGGCGAAGCTCCCGGATACGGCGGCGCGCCCGCTCCACCTCGCCGTCACCGGCGATCGTCAAGGTGGCGACGTTCCGGCAACCCGCACCGGAGTCCTGATCGAGGGCGAGCTGGGCCCACGCTTCGAGCAGCCGAAATGCGCCCTTCCGGTCGCCGATACGGCCCAGGAACACCATGTGCACGGGCTCATCCTGCGCGGGCTGGGTGACCCGGCGGCCCGGTCGAACCGCGTTGGGGATCACCGTGATCCGCGCGGTTGGCGCAATCGCCCGCAGCCGGGTGGCCCATGCGTCGCCGAGCGCCACGACGGCGCTCGCCCGGCAGAAAGTGGCGCGGATTATCGCCTGGATCGCCCGCGGCGAATTGTCGTAGTACTCCGAGAAACCGGACGCGTGGATGTGCAGAACGACGGGCACACCGGCGAGCTGGCTGATCCACAAGAGGATCCCCTTCCGCACGAAACTCGCGTCGGCGCTGGCGTGCAGGTGAACCAGGCTGGGGCGGAACCGGATCAGCTCGAAGACGAACAGCACCGCTCCACGAGCGAATGCCCCGATCTTTGCCCATGCGGAGCCGTCCCGATGGGTCGCGACGTGGCGGATGTTCCAGTCGGTCCAAAGCTGCGTCTGCTGAATGGTCCGAACGTACGTTGCGACGCCGCCACGAGTATTCGTGCAGGTTGACACCCAGAGCGCCCGCGGCTCACCCATGTCGCACCATTACAGGCTCGACGATCTCGCCGCCCGCGGCCGTCTGCGACCGCTGGTGGCGATCGGACCAGCCGACCGTGATTCCGGCGAGCAAGAAGACAGGGAGCATTGGAAAGTTGACCAATCGGAGGTCGATGGTGAGCCCGGCGCAGATGAGGGCGGCGATCGCCATGATCGCAGTGACCGCCAGCGGCTTGCCACACAGATCGTGGTCCGGCAGAGTCCGGTAAGCAGTCCACAGCCGGCGGATAACCAGCGCCAGCAGGAAGATCCAGAGCGCGAGACCGATCACGCCCACATCGGCCAGGATTGCCAGTTCGGTCTCATGCGCGGCGGCTCCGTATCCGCGGATCCACGGTACGTCCGGTGCCCACTGCTGGTGGTGGTAGGTGTTGACGACCTGGAACCGGCCGATGCCCCAGCCGGCGACGGGTTTCCGCTCGAACGCCCAGAGCGCCGTCTGATCGGCGTTGAGCCGATCGTTCACTTCGCTCATCGAGCCCACGCCACCGGCCTTCCGGTCGGAACTGGTGAACGTGGACCAGTTGACCGCGACCACACAAGCCACCAGGCAGATCGCTACGATGAACCCCTTGCGGTATCCCCTCGCGATGAGTGCACCGATGATGAGCACGACCACGCCGCTGATCCAAGCGTCGCGGGTATGGGTCAGGTAGATGCCGTAGCCGCAGGCGATGACGACCACGAATGCGAACCACCTTCGCCAGGTTGGCTGGTTGCGCCGGGAGAGGAGCAGCATCGCGATCGCCAAGCCGAGGGCGAGTAGCCATCCATTGACGACCGGTTGCTTGAAGATGCCCGCGGCCCGGCCGGGCCAGTTCTTTGGATCGAGCATGTATCGGGGCCAGACCAATGCGGTTGGGCCTGTGAATTGCATAATGCTCATCACCGCCGAGTAGGCCGCCAACATCAAGATCGCCCACAGCAATGCCCGCACTACCGCTGCGCGGTCGAACGCTTGGCGCCCCACCCGGTACAGCAGTAATGGGAGCAGCATCTGAACGATAATCAACCGCCAGATCCCAGAGCCAACCTGTTGGGCATCGGCGATTACGTGACCCGGCGAAAGACCCGGCTTATACTCGTTCCCGGTGTATTCGTGCGGACTGATCATCGAGTAGAGATTCCAGGCCATGTACAGCGCCATCGCCCACTCGATCGCGTCCATGCCGCGCGGCCTATCGGGGTTTCGATCCATCCACAGCACCCATGCTCCGACCACCCCCGCGAACACGACCCAGAACAGGTCGATGGGTAGCACGTGCGGCGTCGCGGGATACATGCCCATCGCGATGATCAGAACGACGGTTGCGAAGGGCGCGCTTCTCAGGACCAGCACCCCAAGCACGAGAGCAACCGCGCCGAGTACAAGCAGCTGGCCGAACTTTGCACCCGGCAAACGCACGGCAGCGAGAACCATCACAATCGCGGCGAGGCCCGCCGCCGCCGCCACCCATGCGCCCCATTCGCTGCCACCGGTCTTAGGGTCGGTTCTCCTGGTGAATACAATGAACGGTGTCGACCCAGGCTGGGCCGTTGCCGACAACCATCCGCCGAATTGGCCGCCACGGGTCCGCGCGCGTGTTCTCCCGGGCAATACCATCATTGGTCTCGATCCAGGCCGGAGTCTGCTAGGACACTTTCTTCGGGTAACGAACTCTGCAGGTTCACGGGTGTGATAACGGGCTCGGTTAGGCTTCCGACAGCCGCGCTGCGGCGGGCGCGTCGCCAGAACGTTTGCCCGTCGTTTGACCCTTCGATCAGCACGACACCCAGCAGAACCGCGTGTGCCTTCGCGAGGGCCTCGGCGGCGGCAATGACGTCGCCGGCCCGGGACTTCCCTTTGGCGGCGACGAGGACCGTACGCTCGGCGGCGGCGCACAGCACTTGCGCCTCGAATTGTGCCTCGGTGGAATCGGCGATCGACGGCGCCGCCACCACGATCGTATCTGCGACCGGCCGAAGCTTGTCGAGGAGCGCGCCGATTCGCTCACGGGTAACACGCGAGGGCCGATCGGCAACGACGCTACCGCCGCGCAGGACCCTCATCGATGCAACCGCACCGTATTGCAGCACCTTTTCGAAGCGGTCAATCCGACTGCTGTCGCCGAGAGCATCGATAAATCCCCAGCTTCCTTCTTGGCACGACGCGTCGTCGGCGTAGACCAGAACGGTCCGATGCCCTTTTTTCGCCCAGAACTCGGCCAGCGCCCATGCGACATCCTGCGCTCCACGGGCTCCACGGGCATCGGTGACCGCCACGACCTTCGGCATACCGAGATCTCCGGAACTCACAATGTTGGCGAGTGTCCGCAATCGGTGCTCGCGCAACCGATTCCGCGCGACCGATCCAGATTCGGGCACCTCGACCAGCGGTTCGACATCGGTCCTCTCCCGTATGTCAGCCGAACTCCACAACCGCGTCGATAACACGCTGAGACCCAGCGCGGCAAGGATGCCGAGCATCAAACCACCCGCAGCCGGGACGGCCAGGCTGCCCACACCCTGTTGCGCGTTCGTGGTGACGCCGGCCCGCAGTTGGAGGTCTTGGAGCTCGTTGGTGAAGTCGTGTTGCGTGTTGAAAATTTGCTCTTGCAGAGGGGGGGCCAGCATCCCATTGATCGGATCCTTGGACGTAGGCTGAGTGCGGTCCAATTGCGATGTCAGGTCCGCGAGTGTACGTTTCTTCTCCGCTTCGTGGATCGCGTTGATGTCCTGACGGAAGGCAACGGCCATGTCCTGCGCCGCAGTCTCTGCGGTTTTCGGGTCGTCTGCGGTGGCTTCGATGATCAGGATCGGGCTTGCGGCAACTGGTTTCGCCCCGAAGATGATCCCACCGGGAATGTGGCTGGCGGCCCGCAACCGGGCGATCGTTGCTGGGTCGTTGAATAGCACGACGTAGGCCTGGAGCACCACAGCCTCTTGCTCGGGCGCTTGTCCTGGCGAGGATACGATAAGTTCCGACTTCCCGACATACGTCGGATGCGCAGTGAGCAAGGACGCACCCGCTAGGGTTGCGGTGAGCGCCGCGATCGCCACAACAACCCACCATCGCTGCTTGATCTGCTCGATCCGGCGCTTCAACAGAACATTCATGTCCCCACTTGCGCTGACCCGGCGCATCGATTCACCCACGCTCAGTACGCTCCCGACCCACCGCAAATTACCGTGACGGTCCTGGCCGCAATGGCCAAATCGCTTAGCATCGACCAGTTCTCGATGTAAGACAGGTCCAACCTCGCCGAGTCCTCCCAGGACAGGTCGGACCGGCCGCTGACCTGCCACAGTCCGGTAATGCCGGGACGCACCAGCAGCCGGCGACGTACCCGGTGGTCGTAGGTTTCGACTTCGCGCCGCAGTGGGGGGCGGGGTCCGACCACGCTCATGTCCCCACGCAGCACGTTGATGAACTGCGGGAGTTCGTCGATGCTGTACCGGCGCAAAAGCCTACCCACCCGAGTGACTCTGGGGTCCTCGCGGACCTTGAACAACACACCGCCGACGCTGTCGTTGAGGTGGCCCACCTCCGCCAGTCGCCGGTCGGCGTCGACAACCATGCTGCGGAACTTGATCATCCGGAACGGCACGCCGTCCAGGCCAATGCGTTCGGAACAATAGAAGATGGGGCCCCGGCTGTTTACCTTTATCGCAACTGCAGCAGCGATCATGACCGGCGATGCGGCCAGTAGCGCCAGCAGTGAAAAGCAAACGTCGAACGCCCGCTTCTGAAACCGCTTGGCCCCCTGATACTGCGGCTTGCCAACGTGGATCAGCGGTAGGTCGGCCACCGGGCGCACGGTCAGCCGCGGGCCGGCCACATCGACTATTCCCGGCGACACGACCAGGTCGACGCCGAGCTTCTCCAACTGCCACGACAGGTCGCGGATGCCTTCTGGCCCCAGCTCCGCCGCCGACGTCAACGCGACGGTGTCGGCCTGCGACGCTACGATCGCGTGTCGGATGTCGTCTTCGTAGGGGAACACGGTCAGCGGCCCGACGCCGGGGACGACGATGTTTTCACGGTGGGGAATACCGGGAGTGCACACACCGACTACGCTGTAGCCGTCTTCCGGATGCCGCGTCAGCGACTGCGCGAGGGCCTTGACCGATCGGGGCTCGCCGACTGCGAGCACGGAGGTCGCGAAGCGGCCGCGGCGACGCTGCGCTGCGACGTACCTGCGGGCCAGGTTGCGATTGACGGACAACGCGAGAAGGCCGAGCGGAAACGCGATCGCCAGATAACCGCGTGCGATCTCGAGCTTGAACAGAGTCGAGATAACGGCGATGACTCCGAACACCCACAACGTGGCCGTCCACACCCGGCGGAACTCCTCGGGGCCGGCTCCGATCACTTGCTGCGCACGAGTGTGGTAAATCGCAAGCATAAGGGCCCACGCGACCACGATCAGCACCGAGATCGCCGAGTAGGCAACCGACTCACATGTCACGTTGCCGAAACGCAGCATATGTGCAATCGCCACGACACCGCTCACAACGATGACATCAGTGGCCACGAGCCAATCGCCGTAGCGTTGCTGCCACTGTGCACGAAGGGACTTTGGCAGCGCCGCGAGTGCATCGAAGTCGGCTGAGCGCAGCGGAGTGATTGCGGCCACCTCAGAAGTGCCCGGCCCCGCGGCGCGCCGCTCCGAACCCGGCAGGGGCAAGGTAAGGGAATCGCCAGCGGAGATGTCCTCACGCTCGACTAGCCCGTGCCTAACGATTAGGGAATCGGGCCGCTGTAGCAGTCGCGGAGTTTCTGGTTCCTGGTAGAGAAATGTCATCGCCTACGCTCCACTCCAACAACCCACACCAGATTCGTGCCGGCGATTCTCTAGATCACCCAGGCTGGCTTGCAACGACCGCTGACCTGACAGATGACTTCCGTCTCGTTGGCCAGCATCTGGAAGCCGCGTGCGACATACGGTCTGTGACCTGGGGCGAACCTCAACGTCGACAATGGAACCGCGTGTCACGTACGACATGTGCTCCTCCTCACGGAAGCAAACCGACCCATACGCGGGCCGCGGCTACTGCGACTCCGGGTGCGACCGTATGCGTATACCAGTGATGCACCTGAATCAGTAGAATACATACTTATCGGCATCTTGTAAAAGGAATCACAGACTCATAGTCTTTAACTTGATGCAAGACATGCATACACCCGGGACAGCCGGCGGGAAACAGACTGCGGACCAACTTGGGGTGGTGGCCTGGCCGGTGGGTGCGTAGGTTTTCGCCGAGATGTGGGTCGCCATAACGGCGGGGCCGGGCAGGGAAGGAATCGGCGCCCGCCGAGATGTCAGCTAACGGCGGCTTGGAACGGCCAGGGCAAGACGGCCCTGTAATCCGGGTTGCTGTGGCTCGTTCATAGGACAGCAACCTGTCCCGCTCTCTGGATCGCCGCGTCGGCTTCCAACGAACTACCGGCGACCAGAGGTCTAGATTTCGGCGTTGGCACTTTGAAATGCTTAATTATTGGCCGCTCGACGAACCAATAGACGAGGACACCCGCCCCCACCGAAACTAGCGCCGTCACGATCATGGTCGCGGCTATGCCGGCCGGGTTGTGCAGCGCATCCACGTGGCGCCAGGCCTGGAAGGCCGCCAACGCAGTACCCATATGCACGAGGTAGATGGAGTAGGAGGCGTCGCCTAATAGCAGCGGCAGGGGCGCCAACCACGGGCCGGTCTCGCGTTCCAGAAAAACACACCCGCCCACCACGAGCGCCGCGGGAATCCCGCAGCTCAGCACTCGGTCGCAAGGGGGGTCGGTCAACGCCACAGCGATGAAGAGGCCGAAGCCGGCGATCACCGCCGCCGCCGCAATGGGGGCCGGTGCGCGGCGCTGCGCCGTCACCGCCGCGCCGAGACAGACGCCCATGGCGAACTCGAGGATCATCGGGTCCGTATAGAAGTCGAACTGGCTGGTCCCCACGTGGGGAATGAAGCCTAGGACGACGAGCCCCACGAGGGCCCCCAGGACCGCGGGCAGGCGGAAACGCATGGGTGCGAACAGGATCAGCGCGAAGATTACATAGAAAATCATCTCGTAATTGAGCGTCCAGCCCGGGATCAGCAGCGGCTGGAACTCTCCCTTCACTGGATGACGCCATGGGATAAACAGGTAGGACGTCACCACATGGCCGACCTGGAAGCGGGAATTCACCAGCGCCGGCTTCGCCAGCAGCATTGCCAACATCACCGTTGTCACGATCCAGTAGAGCGGCACGATCCGCTTCAGTCTGTTGCTGAAGAACAACCACGAACCGCGCTCACGCCCGGCGGTGACGCCCCACATGACAAAGCCGCTAATGACGAAGAATATGTCCACCCCTCCCATGAGGACGGCGATGTGGCGGTCGTGAGGCAGCCAGTGGTGCAAGACGTGATACAACGCGACCGAGATCGCCGCAACAGCGCGGAGATGTTGAATACTCGGGAAAAATTTAATCGTCCCGCCAGGCGCATGGCCGTTTCGGCTGCGAACTGTCGTGGTCATGCTGGCTCGCTGATGCGGTCGCTGGTTTCGACGTCGCATGTTTCGACCGAGTGAGATTGCGGGCGGCGTCGGGGCACCGTATGAATGGTCTCGGGAAACGCCAGCCCCGCCAACCCGTCTTGTGGGTGACCTACTATCTCGGCAAACGCCGTATTGGCAAACAAAATGATGCCGTCGCGCGCCATAGCGAGCGAAGGAACCGGGAGCCGCTCCAACGCCATCACCGCGGGCAACCGCGTCAGCACGTCCATCGGTGAATCCCCGGATCCCCGGCTGGCTGGCGACATGTGCTCCTCCTCACGGAAGCAAGCCGACCCCCATAGGCCGATCGCGGTTACCGCGGCGCCCAGGTACGATGGCATTTGTATACCGATGATGCATCTGAATCCTAGAATACATACCTATTGTCCACGTTGTAAAGAATCTGCCGAACCCATGGTCTTTGACGACTCTTGAAGGATGCATACACCCGGGACAGCCTCCGGGTAACAGACTGCGGCCCGACCGAGACCTGCCTCAGGCTGGCGCGCCACGCGCCCCAGCAAGCAACCGCGACCACCATCACGAACCCGACACCAAGCCCCCCCGCTGCCGCGGCCACCGGGAGC
>Ga0210393_10002683_pt1 | contig 14498 bp, 9 predicted proteins | sample IncBWC27OmetaG_FD_160068 | JGI IMG/M metagenome (GOLD analysis project Ga0210393, IMG submission 160068) | Forest soil microbial communities from Barre Woods Harvard Forest LTER site, Petersham, Massachusetts, United States - Inc-BW-C-27-O ... | reverse complement strand
GCAGGAGCTTAAAGCCGCAAAGGGGAACCTGGAATCGGCCAAAGGCAAGTACCTCGGCGCGGCGGCACAACTCAGCTACTCCGAGATTCGCAGTCCGATTGACGGCGTGGTGACTGACCGGCCGTTGTACCCGGGGGAGATGGCGGCGGCAGGCACCGCGATTGTGACCGTGATGGATATCTCTTCCGTCATCGCCAAAGCGCACATTCCCCAGGCCGATGCCGCCTTGCTGAAGGTTGGCGACAAAGGAACCATAACCGTTCCGGGACTGGATGAGCCCGTCGAGGGCAAGGTCACAGTGGTGAGCCCAGCCCTTGACCCCAACAGCACTACCGTAGAGATCTGGCTGGAGGCCAAGAATCCGAAGAAGCAGTTGAAGCCAGGGACCAGCGCGCAGCTTTCTCTTACCGCGAAGACGGTGAAGGATGCCCTGGTCGTTCCCGCCGCCGCCGTGATCACTGCCGCGGATGGCAGTTCCGCCGTGATGCTCGCAGGCAGCGATGGCCGGGCTCACCAAAAGGCGGTGAAGCTGGGTATCCGTCAGGACGACGATGTGCAAATCCTCGATGGCGTTGCCGCGGACGATAAAGTCGTCGCCACTGGCGCGTATGGGCTGCCCGACAATACAAAGATCAAAGTGGAAGCTCCCGCGGAAACTCCGAAGGAACCAAAGGAAAGTCCCGGTGAGAAATAACCGTTGCGGAGCCTTCGCGTGAATCACAAGAAATCCGATCACTGGGTAGCGCGCCACTCCCGGCCCGTCATTTTTCTGATCCTCACCCTGGCGCTTCTGGGCGGGTACCTGGCCTTCACCATCCCCGTGTCGGTATTCCCGTCCACCAATTTCCCGCGGGTGCTGATCGCTGTAGACAACGGCGTAATGCCGATCGATCAGATGATGGTGACGGTAACCCGGCCCATCGAGGAAGCAGTCAACAGCGTCCCCGGACTCTTGACTGTGCGCTCAATCACAAGTCGCGGCTCGGCAGAAGTGGACCTTTACTTCCGCTGGGATCTGGATATGTTCCAGACCCTGCAGTATGTAAACGCTGCCTTGTCGCGGGTGCAGCCGGAACTTCCCCCCACCGCCAAGGTGGAGGCACATCGCATGACCTTTGCGAGCTTCCCCATCGTGGGCTATAGCCTCACGTCGGCCACAGTGCCGCAAACCCGGCTTTGGGAGATGGCGACTTATGAGATGAAGCCCCGGTTGAATCGCCTGGAAGGAGTTGCGACCGTCATTGTCCAGGGTGGACAGGAACCGGAATTCCAAATTATTCCTGACCCAGCCAAACTGCTGGCTGCGAGTGTGACTGTAACCGACATTCTCGAGGCCGTTCGGCGCACCAATCTGGTGGACTCTCCCGGATTGCTGGAACGCAATCATCAGCTCTTTCTTGGTCTGGTCAACGGCCAAGTACAGACTCCGGAACAGATCGCCAACACCGTAATAAAAAATACGCCAGCCGGAATTCCTGTCCGCATCCGGGATGTCTCCAGGGTCGCGCCCGATGTGAAGCCGGTTTATACGGTGGTCACCGCCAACGGCAAACCGGCGGTGCTGCTCAACATCAATCGCCAGCCCGACGGCAACACCGTGCAGGTAGCCGACGAAGTCCATACCGAAATTGAGAGGCTTCGTAAAACCCTCCCCCCCGGTGTGGACATTCAGCCCTTCTACGACCAATCGATCATCGTGAGCGAATCGATCAAGAGCGTTCGCGACGCGATCGTGCTCGGCCTGATACTGGCTTCGATCATTCTGGTTGTGTTTCTGCGCGATTGGGGGACGTCGCTGGTGGCGGGGCTTGTGATCCCGGTCACCGTGATGGTCACCTTCATCGCCCTGAAGGTAATGGGACAGACCTTCGACCTGATGACCCTCGGCGGATTGGCAGCGGCCGTCGGTTTGGTCATCGACGATGCCATCGTGGTGGTGGAAAATATTGTGCTGCATCGCGACGCGGGCCAAGGACGCCTGGAGGCAATCGAAAGCGCGTTGCGGGAAATCACCGTCCCCTTGATCGGCTCGACCATCACGCCGGTTGTGGTTTTCATTCCCTTGATTGCCATTACCGGAGTGACGGGCGTGTTTTTCCGCGCGCTGGCGGTGACGATGAGCGTCTCGCTGCTGGCCTCGTTGGCGCTCGCGGTAACCTGGACGCCGAATCTGAGCCAGTACTTCATTCGCGGGCGGCATGACCGGAAGGACGGAGGAGGTGCAGAGCCCGAGGGAGCAGCCGCGCCCGAGTCCTCAGAGAATCAATCCGAAGAAAACAATGTTCGGCGCCTGCTCGCCGCCGAGGAAGCTCACCTCAGCGGATTCTTTCTGCGGGTTGTAAACTTTCATGAGCGCTGGCTGCGACGGGCCCTGGAACGCCCTCGCGTTCTGCTTCTATTTAGCCTTGTGCTCATTGCCGTTTCCTACGTCTGCTATCACTTCTCCGGCTCCGATCTGCTGCCTGCGATGGACGAAGGCGGATTCGTGCTGGACTACATCATGCCCGCTGGCAGTTCGCTGGCCGAGACCAATCGTGTGGTTGGCCATGTGGAACAAATTCTGCACGAAACTCCCGAGGTGGAAAGCACCTCGCGCCGCACCGGCCTGCAATTGGGTCTGGCTGCCGTGACTGAGGCGAATACCGGAGACGTACTAGTCAAACTGAGACCCAAACGCGATCGGGACGTGGAAGAAGTAATGGCCGATGTGCGGGCCAAAATTAAGCAACAGGAGCCCGCCCTCGATCTTGACTTCATACAAGTTCTCCAGGATATGATCGGCGATCTAACATCGGCTCCGGAGCCCATCCAGATCAAGCTGTTCTCCGAAGATCCAAAGCTACTGGAGGAATGGGCTCCGAAAGTTGCAGAGGCGATTCAAAAGATCAGCGGCGTGGTGGATACTCTCAATGGAATCGAGAACACGATCAGCGGACCAGCAGTAACTTTTCAGCTCGACCCGAGCGTGGCAGCCCGGGCCGGCTTCACTGCGGAAGAGATCGCCGTGGATGCTTCGGCCATCCTAGAAGGCGAACCAGCGCCCACACCAATCATAACCAACGGTCGTGCCTACACCTTGCGGGTGCGCTTTCCTTCGGCGAATCGTGCCTCGCTCGAAGCCATGCGCGATACGCTGTTGATTAGCAGCACCGGACACACCGCCACTTTGGGAGCGCTGGCAACTGTGGTCGAAACTCCCGGTCAGACTGAGATCCGCCGGGAAAACCTGCAGCGCCAGGTTGCGGTCACCGCCCGTCTTGAGGGGACGAATCTGGGCAGCGGGATGGCTGCCGTGCAAAAAACTGTGGCCGGACTGCACATCCCTTCGAGCATTCGAGTGGAATACGGTGGAACTTATCAGGAGCAACAACGCTCGTTCCACGATCTGGTCATCGTGCTGATTCTGGCTATTCTTCTGCTATTCATTGTGCTGCTGTTTGAATTTGGAACCTTCGCTGCGCCCGTAGCGATTCTTTCGTCAGCTCTGCTTTCCACCTCTGGGGTCTTTATCGCGCTGCTGATTACCGGCACGACATTCAACATCTCGTCCTTCATGGGCATGATCATGGTGATCGGAATTGTTGCCAAGAACGGTATTCTTCTGCTCGATGCTGATCAACGCTTACGCGCACTTGGCATCAACGACGAAGATGCGATACTGCAAGCCGGACGCCGCCGCTTGCGACCTATCGTGATGACGGCCCTGGCTACGGTCGCGGGCATGTTGCCCCTCGCGTTCGCCATTGGCGCTGGGTCTCAGATGCTGCAACCGCTGGCCATCGCGGTGATCGGCGGCGTTCTGATTTCCATGGTACTGTCCTTGCTTATCACGCCCGCGGTGCATTTCTTCTTGAGCGGAAAGAGCGCGTCTAAGGACGCTGTGGTCTAGCCGACTTCATTCTCCACAGCGCTTGCTAGCCAAGTCGCGGGTGGACCTGCGCAAGACTCCTGAAATCTTTGTAAGTTGGCGAAGTATCCTCTTCTCCCCGAGCGCGGAGCGGGGGTAAATGCCGGGTCGGATAGCCTAGCCCGGCAACAGTGAGGTTGACGTTTTTTTGCCGGAGGAATTGCACTAGAATCATCTTGGTCTTCATCCGGCTCGCTCCGTCTCACGAGCCGGCTGCAAGCTCCAAGAAAAACTGTGACCGACGAGAAAAACAAATCAGGTCTCGACGAGCAGACTTTTCAAAAACTGCTGGAAGCCGCAAGTGTGCTCCAGAAGCACAATCGCGGAATCCGCAAGACGGCCGTGAGCCCGGAACCACACAGAGAGCAATTCCGAGACCCAGCGCCGGCAACTGAAGATGCACTTCGAAAAGGCGCTCCGGCTGCAGAAGAAAACACACGGACTACTCCAGACTACTCGCTCACTCTCGCCGAGATCGTTGAAGTACAGCATCAGATCCAGATACGCCATCTTGAATCTGACCAGTCAATGGCACTCGTCGCCGAGAGAATTGCACGCATCACCAAGGCAAGCGGAGCCGCCATTGGAATTCTAGAGGGAAAAATTGTCAGGTACCGTGCCAGTGCAGGTGCAGCACTGCCCGTGGAGAGCGAAGTTAGCCTGGAAACGGCCATTTGCGCCGACACCGTGCAAACCGGAAAAGTCCTGCGCGCGCCGGACGTGAACACCGCGCTTCTCTTCGATCCGGCCGTGTGCATGGAGCGCGGTATTCAATCTCTGGTCGCCGTCCCCATCTATCACGATGGGAGCATCGCAGGAGCTCTGGAGCTTTACTTTGATCGAGTGAACGGCTTCATTGAACAGGACATTCACACCTGTCAACTCATGGCAGGTCTGGTGACGGAAGCAATCAGCCGAGACGCAGGTTCGGCGCTGAAGAAGTCGATGGCGGCGGAACGGTCCTCGATGTTGGCCGCGATCGAGAAAATCAAGCCCAGTCTGGCCGCTTTGGCCGGCCCCCGCGCCGAAGCTTCGCCCCCTATGAAGTCGGGCAAGAATGTTGCCGCGCCGACCCTGAATGTGGCGGAGCCTTGTGCCTGCTGGAAGTGCGGCGGCCCGCTCATCGAAGAAGAGCAGTTTTGCGGGAGGTGTGGGGCTCCGCGCATTGGTGAAGTCGATACGGCCAGCATCCAGAGCAAACTGGCATCGGCCTTGCACATGCACCAAGCAAGCCGGGAGCTTCCCTTCGCGCCTTTCAGCGAAACCGTCCCGCAGCTTGAGGAGCAGGGCGCAGACATAGAGAACGATGCAACGGAGGAGGCAACGGAGGAGGCGCATCAGGATGGCGTGCTTCAACCGTTCTCGATTGCCGGACTGGCAGAGGAGGATTCGTCGCCGACGGAATCGTTGGTCTCCCATGCCCCCGAAGAACACAGTACCGAGCCTCTATCCCTTGGGTCTGAGGCAGTGAAAAACAATTTGGAAGCTCATCCCGTTGCACTGGTGCGGGCGCGCCAACAAGACATCATCTGGAGTTCGGCATCGAGAGCCCGCGAGTTTCTGGAGAGTCTGGCCAGGACTAGTTCCCCCGGAGCTCTTGCCCGCTTCTGGCGCGCGCGTCGCGGCGATTTTTATCTGGTAGTGGCGGTCATTCTGGTATTAATTGTCATTCGCTGGGGAATCCTGTCCAATCGTTCTGTTGGTGCCAGCGGCGGCGGAGCTACAGCTTCTTCTAGCGCCGCGCGGCACAAGTCGCCGGCGGATGCAGATCTCTCCGTGTTTGATAAACTCCTGATCAGTCTCGGATTGGCGGAGGCGCCGGAGGCTCCAGAATATAAATACAAGGGAAATCCCAACACGCAAGTGTGGATCGACCCTCACACGGCCCTCTACTATTGCCCGGGCTCTGAACTCTATGGCAAGACTCCGAAAGGCAGGTTTGCCAGTCAGCAGGATGCCCAGCTAGACCAGTTCGAACCAGCATCCCGGAGGGCCTGTAACTGACAGTTATGGCATTTCCAGCCTTCTTTTCGGGGGCCGAATTGACAACCTTGTTCAGTGGGAGTGCAATCATACCTATCGTCCCTATCGTCTTTCTCAGGAGAATATAGTGGCGCGGCCGACGGACGAGTCGAAAACGAGCATTTTGCCCGAGTCGGATCTGAATCCTCTGCAGAACCCCCTCTTGGGGGCTCACATGGGACGATGGGCGGAGGTGTATTTCACCACCCCACCCGAGAAGCGCGCACAAGCGGTCTCTGACCTGGTTCGAGAGCTTTCGAACAACTCCATGTCACAACGTATTTCGTCCCCAAGTCCTAGGAATGACCGCGGCAGAGACGACGATGAACCGCTCTGGGAAAGAGTGGACGAGGCTCGGTCACCGAGTTCGAACGACATTTTCGAGCGGCCCGTGGTCGAGCCGCTATTGATTGGTTGCGAGTCTTGTGGACATAAGAATGTCCCCCAGCAACGATTTTGCGGAATGTGTGGCGCCCCAGTCGCATCCCCGTCAGAGGCGCTCCCGTTCACGAATTCGGAATCGATTTCCTCATCCACCTGGGGAAAATCCGAGGCGACCTTGGGCAATACCCAAGAGCGTCAGGCCGTGTCTGCCGGGGAAACCACGCCCGATGCTGAGATTCACACTGAGCACTATGCTGAGAACTATCGACTACCGGGAAGCCAACCGTGGACGGCATCGGAACAGGGTCCTGCGGAGTTCAGTGTGCTGTCGGATTATCAGTCTGAGCCGGTTCACCATAGTTACAGAATCTATGTTGGACTGATGGTGGCGATTCTGCTCGGTCTGCTGGTGTACATGACGTGGCGAAGCAACACAGCGTTTTGGAGTAGTGGAACTGCGCCGTCCGAGCTTCCCAGAGCTGTACCCGCTCCGAGCTCAGAGCCACCCCTGGCCGCTGAACCTTCCACGGCCACGCGAACACCCGCTGCTGCAACTGCGCGGCCTGCTTCTAAGACGAACGGCCCAGCAACGGCTCCGACGGCTTCCGCCGCAGAAAGCCAAAATCCGACTGGCGGGACTCAGGAAAAAAATCAAACAGCGGATGGCAGAGCCGCCGAGCGCCGAGCCAAACAACAACCGGCTCCTCGGGCTGGGTTTGCGACTTCAGGTTCCCTTACCGACGAGCAGAATGGCTCGGAAGAATTAGCGGCGGCAGAAAAGTACTTGAACGCCGGCCCAGGGACTGCACGAGACAGCCGACAAGCAGCTACATGGTTGTGGAAGGCCGTGGCCAAGCAGAACTTGACCGCAACTCTGCTGTTGTCCGATCTGTACCTTCGGGGAGACGGAGTAACGAAGAGTTGCGATCAAGCCCACTTGCTGTTGGACGCCGCTGCCCGAAAGGGCGCAAGCGCTGCTGGGGAACGATTGCGTAACCTGCAGGCCTTTGGTTGCCGATAGCACGCAGCAGCCGCACGATCACCCGACGGTTCTCAGGCCATGGCTACCGGAGCGTCGGCGATCTGTCGACGCGATTCATACCAGAGTGCCAATTCCACCCTGTTCCAGAGCCCCAGCTTATCGTAGATCACGCGCAGATAATTTTTTACAACGTGTTCGGTCGTGCCAATTGCGTGTGCTACGTCCCGATTCTTCAAACCTTGGGCGACTAATTCAATGACAAGTCGCTCTCGCTCGCTCGGGACACGGTTTCCGTAGCGTTCGTATGGGAACATGACTGCCTCCGATATAAGAGTGTCGCGAGTTTTACTCGCTTGATTCCGTCGGTGATTCCGAAACGGAGAAAAAGCCTGTTGAAATGAGCTTTTACGGTTCTGCGGGCCATCTTGAGCTGTTTGGCAATTTCGGCGTTGTCACAACCTTGCAAAAGCAATTCCACGATCTGTTTTTCGCGCGGTCCTAGCCGTACGGACTGCTCGTTCATCACTTTCCCTGCCCCCTGGTCTAAATTGTCCCGCCACATTCTGCACAGCCGGAGTGTTTGCATTTGTATTGCATCTCACATGCCACTTTGAGACCGGACCCCATGTGATTAAAGAACAACCATTTCCACAGGCTCTCTTTGTAAATACAACATGAATTTAAGGGGCAGACGCCCTCTAGAATGCAGCAAGACTGTCGTCTGTGGCAGGGGTGAGGAGATCCGGACTAGGTGCGAAAACCCGCGTCGGACGCCGTATTTGTTCAGCCTGTGGAGTCTGGGCCAACGATCGATGGTCCTGGCTTGTGAGCCCCCAATCGCGGACGCTGTTAACTCAGAATGTTTTGAAGACGTTTCGGGATTTGTACGATGGGTACAACGTCAGGTGAACACCTTAGGAGAAAACTACAGTACACTACTGATAGACCTTGAAGAATTTACACCTTTCGACAAATCCCGACTTGGCTGCACGCACCTAACCAAATCAATGTTTTAGCGGCTTTTCCGCGCCCCATTTCCTGCTTTAGTTAACCTCCCAGGCCTCTTTCCGCCATCCGGAACCCTGTATACCGCCTTTGCCCTGGAAGCCCCAGTTTTTGATCCAGGCACGGGGCAACTTGCTCTCCGGAGCAGCATACCTTTGTCGTCCCGCAAGCGACCTCTAGAATGCCGGCGAATCAAGGGCACGGATGTACTCGCCCCTGCTGCGGCCGAGAACAGGATTTCGCATTTTGGACTGGATCGAGGTTTCCACTACACTACGATTCAAACCAATGAAAGTTTCCGTCGTAATGCCGGTATTCAACGAACGTGCCACGCTGCGGTCCGTGGTTAACCGAGTGCTTTCAGTTGCGCTGGACATTGAATTGATTTGCGTCGACGATGGGTCCCGCGATGGCTCGCGGGAAATTCTTGCAGAATTAAAGGCCGAGCATCCCCACATTCGAATTCTACTGCAGCCCAAGAACATGGGCAAAGGTGCGGCTCTGCATCGCGGTATCCGGGAGGCTACGGGGGATTTTGTCATCATCCAGGATGCCGATCTTGAGTACGATCCGGCAGACTACACCGTGTTGCTGGAACCACTCATCGAGGGCAGTGCCGACGTAGTCTATGGGTCGCGCTTTCTTTCCGGCCGCCCTCATCGCGTGCTCTACTTCTGGCACTCTGTGGGCAACAGGATTCTCACCCTGCTTTCCAACGCGCTCACTAATATTAACCTCAGTGATATGGAGACCTGTTACAAGGCTTTTCGGCGCGAGGTCCTCCAGTCGATTCACCTGGAGGAAAAACGCTTCGGCTTCGAGCCTGAAATCACGGTGAAGATTGCAAAGCGGAAACTTCGCATCTATGAAGTGGGTATCAGTTATTGGGGCCGCACCTATGAAGAAGGCAAGAAAATCCAATGGAAGGACGGGGTGCGGGCACTCTGGTGTCTGGTGAAGTACTGCATTACCGAACCGTCGGTTCAACGCGAGGTGGAAATGCAAACCGATCGCCGGTCGCCGGCAGCCCACACAATCCAAAATAGGCTGCCGCCTGCCGAGTAGGTGCGTCCCTGAAAATTCACCTAATTCTTGTTAACCCGCGGGGTTGATGAGTTGGGCGAATGAGCGTTAGGGGTCTGAGCCTGAAGCCCTCCTGCCGGCTTTTTATACTGATAATCAATGGCCGTGCCGTTCCCAGCTGGCGTACCAGCGGTCTTCGCAGTAGCAGGTGGCTTGGATGAGGCAGTGTTTCTTGGCGAGCTTGTGGCGCTATTCGCCGGCCCCTTAGCCGCATCCCTTTGCCGTTCTAACCCCGTGAGTTCCGCGCTCGTCTTTCCGGCACCTGCCGACCTTTGAGGCGGCACCACCGATGACCTGTGACGCGGAGTATCGGCTGATTTCTCGGTCAACGGCCTGGTTGAGTTCTTAAGCGGGTCGGGAGTCGGGCGGGTAGAAGATAAGTGAGCTTGAGAAGTCTGCGCCGTAGCCAGGCAGGTCCAAACCGCCGCGATTGCAAGGCCAGAGGCGAACTTGTATCTCATCATGAAAATCTCCCCCGATCATATGAATTGTGTGACCCCTCTATTAGAGCACGTTTTTCGCTCAGAGTGACCGCCCTGAAGGTAACCTTGTGCCCTTAACAGCCCGGGCTACCAGCGTTCGTTCTTCGCTGCAGAAGGTTCCGTGCTCCCGATATTATAAAAAAAGCGGCCACCCAGCGAATGTGCGGACGCGGCAAGACGATGAGCCACGACATGAACATTACGCATGCAAATGTTGAAATCGCAGCCCTCGCACCCGCGGAAGACGAAGTTCAACTTTGGCGAGTCGATCTGGAGGCCATTCGCGCCGAGGAGTCCGGCTGGCAGGAAATACTTTCCTCCGACGAAAGGAACCGGGCTGCGCGATTTCATTTTCCGGACGACCGTCAACGGTTTGTTGCTTCACGCGCGTTGTTACGGACGATTCTGGCAGGGTTCTTAAATATCGATGCAAAGGAGTTGCGGTTTTCGTATTCAAAAAAAGACAAGCCTTTTGTCGGCCCGGCCCATGCCGATAGCGGTATCACGTTTAATATGTCCCACTCCGGCGGAGTTGCGCTGTACGCTTTTGCACGCCGCCGAGAGATCGGAGTGGACGTGGAACAGATTCGCAGCGATTTCGATATTGAGCCCATTGCCCGCCGATTTTTCTCTGTATTGGAACAGCAGCAACTTGCCGCGTTGCCCGCGGACTCCCGGGTGGACGCCTTTTTCCGCTGCTGGACCCGCAAAGAGGCATACATCAAGGCAGTCGGGGACGGATTGTCCCTGCCGCTCAGCCAGTTCGATGTATCCCTGGACCCTTCGGGAACGGATGCACTTCTCGCCACCCGGCCCGATAGTTCGGAAGCCGGGCAATGGCTGCTGCGAGGAGTTCCCGGAGGCCCAGGCTACAGCGCCGCTTTGTGCGTTCGCGGACAAGATTGGAAACTGAAACACTGGCATTAGAGTTCGGTGCATCCCGGAGCGTGTGGAACTGCCCTAGCTATTACTGCACTTCTTTTCACATTCGAAAACGGGAGGAGGCATTTCAGGTTATTCACATGGGAAAATCGTTTCGTTTCATTAGCTTACGTGGTGGCCTATCGGACGCGAAGGCCTCCCAATTGCTGCACCTGTTCTTGGTATAAACGAGAACGATGCGGCTTTCTTGCGACGGCGGAGAAGTGATATTCTGTTAGGTAATCTTTCGGGTTTCTCCCTCTCTCTGTATCTGCAATCGATTTTGCTACGACCCGGTATGGCCGAGAGATAATCCAATCAAATACGATAAAGGTAATAGACAAGACTGTACGGGACAATTCAGGAGGCAGCGCACTTGACCGTTTCAACCAGCCATCTTATTCCGCCCCACGGGGGTGAATTAATCAACCTTATCGCGGAGCCAGCCCAGGTCGCGGACCTAAAAGCGCATTCCAAACAGTGGCCTTCGTGGGATCTGACAGCCCGGCAGCTTTGCGATCTGGAGTTGTTGATCACAGGCGGGTTCTCTCCGCTGCAAGGCTTCATGACGCGAGCCGACTACGACAGCGTCTGCCAGAATATGCGGCTGGTCAGTGGCGTTCTTTGGCCGATGCCCATCACCCTGGATGTCACCGAGGAATTCGCCAAGAAGCTCACGGCGGGCAGCAGCAAAATTGCGCTGCGCGATCCTGAGGGCGTAATGCTCGCCGCATTGCACGTCGAAGAGATCTGGCAACCAGATCGGAAGGCGGAAGCTAAAGCGGTTTTCGGCACCACCAGCGCCGCTCATCCGGGCGCCGATTATGCGATCAACAAGGCGAACCCCTGGTACGTGGGAGGAAAAATCGAAGGTCTGCAGATCCCTCCCCATTACGATTTTCGCAGCCTGCGTTTGACTCCCGCCGAACTGCGGGCGGAGTTTGCTCGCGAGGGCTGGCGCCGCGTCGTCGCGTTTCAGACGCGCAATCCTATGCACCGCGCCCACGTTGAGCTGGCGTTTCGCGCCGCCAAGCAGGTTGAGGCTAACCTTTTAATCCATCCCAGCGTGGGCATGACGAAGCCCGGCGATGTCGATTACTACACGCGCGTGCGCTGTTACCAACTGCTGTTGTCGAAGTTTCCGCAGTCGACTGCGAAACTTTCTCTGCTGCCGCTCGCCATGCGCATGGGGGGACCACGCGAAGCCATTTGGCACGCCCTCATTCGCAAGAATCATGGCTGCTCGCACTTCATCGTTGGTCGTGATCATGCCGGGCCTGGCAAAGACACCGACGGCAAGCCTTTCTACGGGCCTTATGAGGCACAGGAAGTCTTCAAGAAACACGAGGCCGACATCGGCGTCACCATGGTTCCCTTCAATATGATGGTTTATCTCGAGGACCGGGATAAATACGTTCCCGACGACGAGGTCAAAAATGGCGACCGTGTCCTGAACATCTCTGGGACCGAACTTCGCCAGCGATTAAACGAAGGCCGGGAGATTCCCGCCTGGTTCACCTACCCCGAAGTCGTGGCCGAATTGCGCCGCAGCTTCCCGCCGCGTCACAAGCAAGGTGTGACCCTTTTTTTTACCGGCCTTTCGGGCTCCGGTAAATCCACGATCGCGAACGTGTTGCTCACGAAATTTCTGGAAACAGGGGGGCGTCCGGTCACACTTCTGGATGGCGATCTCGTGCGCAAACATCTTTCTTCCGAACTCGGATTTTCGAAAGAACACCGCGACATTAACATCCGTCGAATCGGCTACGTGGCATCGGAAATTACCAAGAACGGCGGGATCGCGATTTGTGCGCCTATCGCTCCCTACGACGCCACGCGCAAGCATGTCCGGCGAATGATTGAGCCCTATGGAGGCTTCATTCTGGTCCACATTGCCACCTCCGTGGAAGTCTGCGAACAACGGGACCGAAAAGGCTTGTATGCCAAGGCACGCGCCGGAATTCTCAAAGAATTCACAGGAATTTCGGATCCCTATGAAGTTCCGTCTGATGCCGAAGTGGTCATCAACACCGGCGAGTTGTCTCCCGAAGAAGCAGCGCAGGAAATTATTCTGCACCTCGAGCGCGAAGGCTTCATCGGGACAGCAGCGGAGTCGGTCTGAACGCAGTCCTGCCGACACCAGCAATGGATTGAAAGGCTGAAGCCGGTATTGACATGGATCTGCTGATTAAGAGTCTGATTGGTTTTGTAGTTGGGACCCTGATCGGAATGACGGGAGTCGGGGGCGGGGTTTTGCTGCTTCCCATCCTGATTTTCGGGTTGGGCGTGTCTCCCATGCAGGCCGTTGGTTCGGATGCGCTTTTCAACTTCCTTACTAAGATCGGCGCCAGCATAGTTCACCTGCGCAAGGGTACGGTTCGTCGCAAAGTCGTTCTGGCACTGGCCGTGGGCAGCGCCCCCGGGTCCTATCTGGGCGTAAGTTTTCTGGTTCACTTGCGAAACGTTTATGGCAATGGTGTGAATCACTTCATCACCGTTGCCGTGGGAGTTTTGCTGATCTGCATTCCTACCTTCCTGTTCTTCCAACAAAAAATCGAGGACCGTGTAGCGGTGCGGCCGCCCACCATGAAGTCGTTCGCCTGGATGTCCATCATTGGTCTAGTGGCTGGATTTCTGGTGGGGATTACTTCCGTCGGCTCAGGCAGCATCGTCATGATGATGCTGCTTTTGTTTTACAGCTTTCAGCCCAAGGTTATGGTGGGAACCGACATCGTGCACGCCTTGCTGCTTACGGGTGTGACTAGTTTGCTCCATTTTCGTATGCACAACATTGATGTGCATCTCGTGGGGGCGCTATTGCTGGGTTCGGTTCCGGGAGGGTTGGTCGGTTCCTACCTGAGCACGCGGGTTCCAGTCCCATGGCTCAGGCGTATTCTGTGCGCGGTGCTGCTGGCGACGGGCGCGCGAATGCTGATGGCATGATGATTACGACTTTCATAACGACTTGATCCTCAAGACTGATGCTCACACTTCGATCCTCTAACAAGATCAGAAAACTATGCACTTAAGCTTCTACTCTGAAATACTGGTACGCATTCAAGCGGCACTGGAGGCCTCTAGCGCGGTTTTTGCTCGCTTCACGCCGGGAGCGATTGCCACGGAATACAAAATTGGACGCGATCCAGTAACCGAAGCAGATCGCGCCCTGGACGCGATTCTGCGCCAAGAACTTCTGCGCGATGGTGAGGGCTGGCTTTCCGAAGAGAGCGTGGACGATCCCATCCGACTGCAGCGGTCAAATGTTTGGGTGGTCGATCCTCTCGACGGCACCCGCGAATTCGTTGCCGGCATCCCCGAGTTCTGCGTTTCGATTGGTTACGTCGAGCATGGGCGTCCAGTGGCGGGCGGGATCTACAATCCAGCGACCGGCGAAACCTTCCTGGGATCGATCGCGTCCGGCGTCACATACAATGGCAACCCTTCCCAAGCCAGCCAGCGCAAGAATCTGGACGGCGCCCTGGTGCTCGCCAGCCGCAGTGAAGTCAAGCGCGGCGACTGGAAATTGTTTGATAACGCTGCTTTTACGATCCGGCCGATGGGGTCGGTTGCCTACAAGCTTGCCCTGGTCTCCGCGGGGCTAGCCGACATAACTTTCACGCTGACTCCCAAGAACGAGTGGGACGTGGTGGCCGGAGCAGCCCTGGTGAGGAGTGCAGGCGGCTTTGTCAGCACTTTGCAGAAAACCGAACTG
>Ga0210393_10002680_pt1 | contig 14501 bp, 13 predicted proteins | sample IncBWC27OmetaG_FD_160068 | JGI IMG/M metagenome (GOLD analysis project Ga0210393, IMG submission 160068) | Forest soil microbial communities from Barre Woods Harvard Forest LTER site, Petersham, Massachusetts, United States - Inc-BW-C-27-O ... | reverse complement strand
TCTCGGACCGGGGCGACCATCTGAAACACTGGTGCCACATATAGAAAACTTCGATGACCCGTGGCAATGCTTTGCTGGTAAAGGAATCGCGTTAATAAAGATAAGACTCTTAATCAACCGGTAAGCCTATTTGTATCATAAACTTGAGGGAACGTTAAGAGAACGTTAAGAGCCCCTGAAGCCCCATTTTACGTTGCGGCAGCGCTCAAATCGCTGTAGCATCTTGGGAAATTGCTTTTCCGATGGCCGAAATTGGTTCGTTTGGTGCTCGCCCGGGTGGTTGGGCGACATTCTATGGCCATGTTGGGGTGTTAGGGGAACCTTGCTAGCAGAGCAGGTAGCGGAGAGCTGGACACCTTCCAGCGACCTCGAAAAGGCCGCCGTTCATCAGCAGCTTGAGAAGTTGCTCGCTACACCCCTATTCAATTCCAGCAAACGGTATCCGAGCTTCCTGAAATATGTCGTCACGCACTCGCTGGCCGGCCAAACGGATCAACTGAAGGAACGAATCCTCGGCGTGGAGATTTTTGGCCGCTCCGCCGATTACGACACCAACACGGACCCCATCGTGCGTGTGACTGCCGCTGAAATCCGCAAACGTATCGAACTGTATTATCAGGATCCAAAACATAGCCAGGAGATTCGTCTATATCTGCCGGCCGGTTCTTATGCGCCGCAATATTCCTGGCCCGGACGGCCTGCGGGATTAACTTCCCCGCTATCGCCGAGCCAAGCCGGCGAGACTCATTCGGCTCATCCAACGGACGCAGACGCGCTCGCTGCCCATTCGGTACGCGCGGCGATCCAGGGTTGGCAGTACGCGGGAGGGTTGCTGCTGCTCTTGCTCGCGGGAGTTGCGACGACAGTCTGGTTCGCGTCAAGGCCGCCGGCGTTGAAGCAGTTTTGGGAACCGTTCGTGAAATCTTCGGAGCCGGTGCTCTTTTGCATCGCCGACCAAAGCCAGTATTCGACGATTCGCCTGCATGACGCGGCCGATCCCCAGCGCGAAGTGACGCTGACGGACAGCATGGTGACAATCATTATTGATGACGTGAGTCCGCTGGTGAATATGGCGGGTTTGCTTCGCACTTACGGTAAGACCTATAGGGTGCAGGGTGAAGCCACCACCAGTTTAACGGATCTGCGTCGTGGTCCCTCGGTATTCATCGGTGCCTTTGACAATGGCTGGACGCTTCGGCTTACTTCTCCTCTAAGGTTCCACTTCGCGAACGACAAGGAGATGACTCAATTGTGGATCGAAGACCGCGCCAATCCCGGCAATCGGGGATGGATGCTGGATCGTACCGTGCAACAGCAGACCGGGACCTATAAGGATTACGCCATTGTTGCGCGTCTCGTGGATCCAAACACCGATCAGTACGTGGTGGTGGCCGCTGGAATTGCAAGGGGTGGGACCGTTGCCGCGGGAGAGTTTCTAGTAGATGCAAGTCGCATGGAAGACCTGCTCAGACAAGTGCCACAGAACTGGAAACAGAAAAATATGGAAATCGTTCTGGAGACGCAGGTGATTCAGGGCCGCTCGGGTCCGCCACGCATTACCGCTGTCCATGTCTGGTAGTCGGGCCAAAATCCATTGACCCGAACCCGGCTCACAGCCATTCTGAGTGCTCCACTAATACTGTCTCTGAGTCATTGAAGAGTGGCGGACAAGCTAAGTGAGCCGGAATCTTCAATCACCTTTCCATCTGTCTACCCCATTCGCCGGTACCTTGGATGAATTACAAGATTTCTCGACTGTTTTGTGACGCACAGCCAGACTTGTCCCTCTGCGGTCTTGAGCGCTTTGCCGACCTTTTCACCCAGAATCTTCACGGCCCGCGCACGAATATTCGAACACGTCAGACCGAGGATCGAAGAACTAAGACAAGCAGAAGAACCCTCTCGGCAGCTAGGATGGAGCTTTGGCGGCGGAGTTGAACGACCACGAACGGCGCTAGACGAACATCCAGCGGTCAGCCGTCTCGCGGATTCCTCGCGCTCAGGCCAGCAAGTTTGCCAGCACTTTATGTTGAATACCGCGGAAGGCTATTTGAAATTATGTTAGCGCGCTTGGAGCAAGTCTCGACGCAGGGTGCAGCTAGGGGGAATCTGGCGGAGAGGGGGGGATTCTTTCCACCGCTGAAAGCAAAGGACTTCGGTAGTAGCCGATTTCGTGCCCTGCCAATCTCCCATCGTTCTTGGGAAAATTCAATTCCCGAAACGTAACCGCCTAGCAGTTCCCCGCAGCATGATCCGCTCGGAAAGCGGAAAAGGCAAGGACAGGATTGCCTTTTGACGTTTTTCAATTTTTTCAAATGGATTCCAATTGGAGCAACGGCGAATCCACTCGTATCTGAACTTGGGCATAAGAAATCCTAGCAGAGTTCGTGCTCGTCCAGAATTGTCACATCAGGCCGTGGGTTCAAACTAGCGCCTTTGGGAATAACGCGGAGTGCAGCAGCCATCCGCTTTTGCAGTTCCCTGCTCAGGCTCGGGTCCGCCCTCAGCACGATCTGTAAATTTCGAAGTGCGGCTGATTTCCCCGGATGGTTCACAGCGTTCTCTGCAACGTTCAAAATCTCGATCAACGGGTCGTATTGCATTGGGTCCCCCCATTGAGATTCTCGTGCTCGGACATGAATCGCGCATGAATGAGAAAAAACAATAGGTGTCTGGATTACGTTAGCAGGCTTCTAAATTCGTACTGACCCTTGGCAATCAGCACCTCTACAAGACGATGCGCAGTCACAACTGCGTCGTGCTGACCGCTGTCCAGTGCCGTCTTGATCGCTTCGCGTGCCTCAGCTTCAACACCGATCAGAACCCATTCATCCCGGTCGCCTTGAATCATCAAGTCGAGACAGGCTACAGACTCAAACGGAAACTGGGGACTCAGCCCCGCCAAAATTTTTACAACGTCCATGCCGCCTTCAATCTTCCCTGTCAGGCGAAGCACTCTCAACAACATCTGGAGAGACCAGTCGTCGGCAAATTTCTCCGAGGTGAACCACCAGCCGAAGCCCGCTAGTTCTTTCAGATAAGGCGCAATCGAAGCACTCTGTTCGGCGACGCCAAGCCGCCGCTCCATCAAACTCTTCAATCGGTCGAATACTTCCTTTGGGGCAGCATCGTCCCAACCACCTATACTCCGCCCAATAAACCACATGGCATGCCCACGGACGCTTTCGGAAGCATGAGTGTAAAAATCCTCCAGCAGTCGATCTTCGCTTTCAAACGTGATGTTTCCTCGCCAGTAGTAGGCAATCAAGTGATCGGCCAACCTGCTCTCCGGGGATTCCGGCGAACGCATCATTCGCGGCTGATTCATTTCCGCAACTGCTTTACGGTACGCAGGCTGTAGCTCACGTAGCAGATTGTCGTACGGCTGATTGAAGACTACGAAGCTCTCCCACGCGGCGTTGAAGTACCTTGAGTCATCTTGGTCTAGCGGAAGGATGCGAGCGATGTTGGCGCGGAACCACTCCCAATCTAGGCTCGCCAAGAAAGATAGCTCTTGTCCGTAAACTGAGCGGATGGTGAGCGTCGGCTCTTGACGGATGTCGAGATGTCGGTCGAGAACTTCTCTTACCTCTGGCATGACGCCCAGAGTTACCGTAGACGATTCCGGTGGCTTTCGAGCGTTCTCCGCTTTGCGCACCCACTGGGCGTATTCCAACACCGTGTGCAAGGCGCGGCCTCTGGTGGAGTTTATCGAAACGAAGGAAGGCTCGAACCTCTCACCTTTTTCATCTTCAACAGAAGGAAACGGGTCGTTGGTAAGAGGGAGAAGAGCACTCCACGCGAGCACGCGATGTTCGTACGGTAGCCGTTCCTCGCCACTGTCAAATCCAGCTTTGAGTAAGTCTATTATTGAGTCGCGGGTCCAGCCCCAGTCTGGGTCAGCTACCAACAAACCGCCTCTACGGTTTGCAATACCACGCGGCTGAGTGTTTACCCACATGGCGAATTCCAGTACAGGCTTCCAATCTACTTTCGCACCGCTTTTGACAGCAGCGGTCACGCCAGTAAAGAAGGCCCGCGCATAGGTTGGGTCTAGCGCCTTGAACTTATCGACGACGGTGATGAATTCTGTGGGACGGTGAATCACAGATGATGTGAGAGCACTGCCCAAGCCATCTGCGGTGGGCGCAAAGATGTCGGTCCCCGGCTTCCATGTAGCCAAATATTCGATGACTTCATCGACGGTCATCTTGGCTAACTCTTCGGATGACTTCGGTGATAGAGAACCTACTTGACTGAACGTCCGTATAGGAAGACGGTCGGCTGGGTCTGCCGGACCTGTCTCACCAACTAGCGCTTCTAACTTTCGTTGGTATGGCTCAGGAAGTTGCCCGTCCAGTATCCCCAATCGGTCGCGACGGTGGACGTTTCTAAACCGGGTAATTTTTTCTTCGGTGACCGCTTCTCCGACAGCTTCCAGAAATCTTCTAATCGGCTCTTCCGGGGTGTCTGCGTCCATCCAAACAAGAATACTCTGCTGCCGCTCGGCACTGAGTTGAGCGAAAGAGTCCTTGAGCAATGCAGCCGCTTCGCGCCTCAGACTCGGACGGTCAATGATCGTTGGGTCTTTGAAGACGTGGTCGGTAAAAGCTACACTTTGCTTCAAGAAGAGTCGGCTGAGATGAAGTTCGAATCTTCGAAACGACGACCACTTGTGCTGTTGAAATATTTTTACAATTTCGTCGAACTTCGTCGAGTCCGCTGAAACAACTCGCTGGGCCGCATCTCGCGTTGCGCAGAGCAGAACGCTAGGCACGTCATCGCGACCAGTTCCCACTTCGACATTTGGTTGCCTTACGTAAAAATAGTCTTCGTCTTCCTCGTGCTTCTTGAAGGACAAACGAGCCGCGTCGTCCAAGAGATTAGAGAAGAGAGTCACTGTGCCCACGCCGTCAGCTTCTATCAGCGCTGGCAAAGCCTTTTGAGCGATTCGCGCGTAATACCAATCCCTAAATCGCGGTTGCGGCTCGATTGAATATCGGTCTTCATCGTCCTTGTCAGCCTTTGGGTCGGGAGCAAGTGCAAGGGCAGAGTCAGCCAGTTGAAGAGCGGCCTTTCCTTGTCCGCCTTTAGCAAGGTGAGGAATTAGATCGCTGATCTTCTCAGCTAACAATAGTTTGATTGGAGATTTCGTGTAGCGAGAGAGTTGAGGAACCAACTTGGCGGCTAGTGCGGGCGGAAGCGAGAGAGCGATGTCTGCGATGTCGTCGTGAACACGGCTGTTTTCGGAATCAGGAATACCGAGCGTGATCTCAAGAACCTTCGCCTGTGCCTCGTGGATTTTTGACATCCGAATCAGGTATCTCGACTCCGGCCAGATGGCCAACGTCACGTAATTACCTTCCTGCTTCGGTTCGAGCGGTTCCTTGAAAAAGCCTTCGCGAACGAGCGGCTCTAGCCACGCAGGTGAATCCAGCTTGTCGAAGAAGTATCGATATTGGGTGTAGCCTTTACGAATCTCAGAAAGAGCGCGATTGACTAGGTCCTGTTTAGGCATCGCCCGCTCCCTCTGCCAAGATACGGTCAAGAGCCGACAAATCCACGGACGGCTTTCCGCACAGGCTGTCAAACAGAATTCGCTCAAGCGCCTCCATCTTGGTTAAGAAGTCCTCCGCAGTCGTTGGTTCTCCGTGTGCGGTGTTGCTGAAATAGCGGCGCAATTCTTTCCATGCCGTCGCACGTTTCTGCGCAAGCGTCATAGGAAGCGGCTGGCCAGAAGGGTCGGTAACGCGAAACATCTGAATGATTATCTCGTTCCACTTGGGGCGGTTCTCTTCTAGCCACTCGAAGAAACCACGCAGCTTTTCCAGCAGTTTCTGCAAAGGCCCGTCGATAGCGCCCTGCCACTCGCCGTCTTTATGACATCCGCTCTTTAACGCATTGCCCCAAATCGGTTCAAGTGCGCCTATTTGGTCTGTGATTAGAGCCGGATTGACTGGAATCGGCAACTCCAGTGCCTTTGGCAAGCCGTCCGCAAGCTGGCGGAGCGAATGCGCTGCAACTACTAAGCGGGCAGGAAGTCGTCCATCTCGATAAACTCGTAGAGCAGTCTCATACAGGTCGGCTAGCTCCTGACCTTTTTGAACGAGCGCACCGTGAATTTCTTGTTGGGAGGCAGTCAACCGCAACTGCGTCAAACTCTCGCCGCTCGCGTTCAGGTCCACGCCATCACTCTACGATATTGACCGAGGAATAGCATCTTGTGAACGTGCCGTGGTCGAACAAAGGCTTGACAAATGCTATACAATGTTATACACTGTCATACAGTGAGAAAGAAACTTACCGCCATACGGCTCAAGCCAGAGCAAATCGCGAAGCTGGAAAAAATCGCTCTACGCGAGGATGTTCCAGTGTCGTGGCTGATCCGCAAGGCGATTGACCAGTTCCTGAAGCGCCAAAAGTAGAAAGCGGAGCGTCAAGGTGTTATCAGCACCGAGACGCCCCTGACCAGTGCAACCTAACTAGGAGGCTGCTTTGGCTGTACGCAAGCTATCACCATCGCTGTTCTTGGCAAAAGCCAGAGCGCCACAGTCTGGCTGCTCGACGCCCTACCTCCATTTCATCGCCACCGTCAGTCGGAAGACGGATCAGTACGCCCTCGTGTGCGAGAGCCAACCACTAATGACTTCGCGGAGCCACGGTCTCCCCGCCCCTTGTCCGATCTGCGGTGCCCAAATCCACTCGAAGGAGAATGCGAATGCTAATCACCAAGGATAATCGCGGTCAGCTTATAGGCTGGCGAGAGACTTACCAGTCGAAGGACGAGAGTGTCGATGTTTCTGTCCAGCGCAACGTCACTACAGTCACCACGAGAGACCGGAATACAGGCAAGATCGATTCGAAGACTTTTTTTGGCAAGCCCTTGCTGCCCTCTGATGTTTCTGGCGGCATCAAGTAGGTGAGTATGGCGGGGCGTTTAGGGCAATCCTCGGCGGTACTGCACAGATCGGTCTACCGAAGTCCGAAAAGTCTTAGGAAACGCCCCGCACAGGCTTTTTGAACGGCGCTGGCAGGTGCTCTAGCACAGGAAGGAGGTCTCTTGGCACTTCAAGTGGTCAGGAAGCAAGATTCCAACGCTCGCAGGCTTCTCGCGGGAATCTATGCAAGGGTATCAACGGTAAACGCTGGGCAAGACCCTGCGATGCAAACACGTGAACTCACTGAGTATTGCCAGCGCCGGGGCTGGGAAATTTACGGCACCTATGTTGATAACGGTGTGTCCGGCAAGAAGGATTCACGGCCCGCGCTGAATCGCCTCATGGAAGACGCTCATGCTCGTCGTTTTGACGTGGTGGTCTGCTGGCGCTTTGATCGTTTCAGCCGCTCGGTGTCGCATCTGTGTCGAGCATTGGAGACTTTCAACGCCCTCGATATTCAATTCGTCTCGCTGTGCGAGCAGGTAGACACCAACACACCCACCGGAAAGCTCGTTTTCACAATTTTAGGAGCGGTCGCGGAAGGAGAGCGAAATCTAATTGCGGAGCGTGTTCGGGCCGGACTCAGGAACGCCAGAGCCAAGGGCAAGCGGCTGGGCAGACCACACAAGTGCGTGGACGTTGACCGAATCAATGCACTCCGAGTTTCCGGGCAATCTTGGCGCTCGATAGCCGCCGCGATGAAATTGTCTGTGGGCACCGTCTACGCTGCCGCCCGGTCTCAGCACGCCAAGGCTCTGTGCGCTTGACAGCTTCCGATTTCGCTCCATGTAAATTTCCTGCTGGTGCCGTAAGAAAGGAAACGCAATGCTGAAATGGCTCCTGAGCTTCGTGCTGCAACGGCTGCTCATCTTGCTCGTTCTGGTCGTCGCCTCGGCGATCCTCCCCCTCGCCTCATTTTGGCTCGTGCTCGACCCCTTGGGCGGTCAGTTGTTTTTCTGGCTGTCGCCATGGACATGCGCCGTCTGGGCGGTGCTCGTTTCGGTGCTCATCGGCTCGCGATTCTGGCTGGGCAGGGAGTACGTGCTCGCGTGGCGTGCCGCCAGAGGCGGCTACGTGATGTCGAGCCTCAAGTCCACTGCGCTGATGTTCCTCGCCCTGCTCGCGAGCTACGCCTTCGAGTTCGCTGTCATCCTCCTGCTGCCCCGGTCTCCAACTTCGCTGCGCCTGCTGCCGCTCGCCGCCTACGCGCCTGCGGGAATCGCCGCCCTGTGGAGCGTATCCGGTGGTACATGGTCGCGAACAGATCGGATCATAGAAGGACGGCGGCTCGCGGATTCGATGAACGAGGAGCCTGAATGAAAACAGAGGATGAATTGGACGCGGAAATCGCGAAACTGTTTGACGAGGTTACGACCACTAAAGTCGAGATGGTGAATGGCAAACCACGCATCTCGGATCAGGCGACCCTCGCCCAGATGGAACAGGAAGAAGCAGCACGCCGCATGGAAGAGGCGTGCGGGATATTCTTGTCCGCCGAACGTCGGTTTCAGAAGCTCTGCGACCACCCCGACAAAGTGACCGATCCCAAAGTGAATGTCGCGTGGTGGGAAAGTTTGGAGCAAGTCTACGAGCGCGAGAAAGTCGTCTGGCGGCTGTTCGTCGGCCCGCAGCCGACCATGGCGGACAACAAACTCTGGGCGAAATTCCGAAAGCTCTTGCTAGAAGGCAGCAAGTTGAAAGCTGACGCGTGAACTCGCGCAACAGACTTGGTACATTCAGTATGATCGCCAACATGCGCCTGACGGCTTCTGATTTCGCTTCATGCCATCGTCCCACACGCTGCGATCTGCGGGTCTTCTTACGCCACCACCGAGAGCAGGAAGCAGACCCCGGCGCTTACGAGGTAGTCCTGCGACGGCTTGGACTCAGACACGAGCGAGATCATCTGGCGACTCTCGGGGCATTCACCAACTTGAGCGCCACGTCTCTTGAGGAGCAGGTGAAGAAGACTGCGGACGCCATCGCAGAGAAAGTTCCTGTCCTGTATCAGCCCGCCTTTCTCGCCACAGAGAGAATCTGCGGAACCGACGTCGAAATTGTCGGCGTTCCCGACTACCTCATCCTCGGTGGCGACGGCTATGTGATTCGGGATTCGAAGATGGCTCGCCGCATCGACGAGGAGAACCATCCCGAGATTCTGTTGCAACTTCAACTTTATGGCTGGCTTTTCCAGCGGAGTTGTGAGCATGCCCCAAAGGGACTGCAAGTCCTCGCTGGCACAGGCGAAATCGTGACGATCCCATACGACGGCGGGGCGACCGCTCTGCGGGAATTGGAGCGACTTCTCGCAATCAAGCGACTGACGGCGGAACCCTACGAGCCTGTGGGCTGGACGAAATGCCTCGGCTGCGGATACACCGACCGTTGCTGGGCGCAGGCAGAGAAGAATGGCGACGTTGCACTCGTGTACTGCGTGGATCAGAACCTTGCCCGAACTCTCCACAGCCAAGGGGTTCGCACTCGAAACGAACTACTCGCGAGCTTCGACGCCACCAGTCTGAGCGAACTCAAGCGTCCCTACGGAGACCGCGAGCAGCGCGTCGGAAAAGCAGCCGAACGCATACTGCGTTTCGCTGACGCAATGGAGAAGAACCAAGAGATCGTGCTTTCTGCTCCCGGCATACCACCGCACAAGAACTATGTGATGTTCGATCTTGAGGGGATGCCGCCGCACTTGGACGAATTGGACAAAATTTATCTCTGGGGTGCACAGGTCTTTGGCGAGAACCCAAGCGAGTTCAAGGTCTCCCTGTCAGGCTTTGGCGCTGACGGCGACAGGGAAGGCTGGATCGGTTTCTTGGAGAATGCAAAACAGATTTTCGACACGTACGGTGACATCCCGTGGGTGCATTGGGCACCGTATGAGCAGACCTACCTGAGACGGTATGTTCAGCGTTTTGCTGACGCCGAAGGCATCGCCGCACGGGTCGAAGCAAACCTGCTAGACCTGCTGACCGTAACGAGGGAATCGGTCGTGCTGCCTCTGCCGAGCTTCAGTCTTAAAGTCGTTGAGGATTACGTTGGGTTCGAGCGAAAACAAACCGAATACGGCGGGGCATGGGCAATGGCGACGTTCATCGAGGCAACGGAAACGAGTGACGAGGAAAAGCGGAAGGAGTTGATGGACAAAATCGTCGCCTACAACAAGGAAGACCTCGAAGCGACATGGGCAGTGTTCCAGTGGTTGAGGGGCAAGGTTCCGGTGTCGAATTCCTAGGACAAGATTAACCCGTGAAGAACGCAGTTCGATTGCACGGTCTACTTGGATATTTCGGCGAGGAGTTTTTCGATGTCTGCCTCTTCACGCAATTTTTCCCCTGCCGCGTCATTGAAGTTCGCGTCGGCAATTCTTTCAAGGATTGGCTCTCGTGATTCTGCCTTCCTCCCAGCAAGATACGCTTTAAGATACAGAGCCATAAATCCCAGATAGGCACGGCGCAAATAAACAGACCATCGGTCAATTTCTTCTGCGGTCACGAACTCACCCTTGTCGTACTTTTCAACATTGTACGAGCCATGCACCAGCTTACTTCTTCTGTTGTACAAGTCCTTTACACTGGCAAATATGGCTTTGCGTTCCTCAGCATCCTTTCCAATGAACTGAGCCAACAGAAGGGCAATTCTATAATTCAACTCGCCTTGATCACTCGGAGAGAACAGAGACTCTAATCCAATAGCCAGTGCGATTAGGCGTTCCACGGATTCAGTTCGGTCGTGGCTTGCCTCGTAATACTGCGCGGCTCGATATGTTGCTTGTCGCAGATTCCCTTTTTTGTTTTCGAGGGCTTCCAAGACTGTAGGTATTGTTATTACCTTCCACCAGCCTTGAAGATGCTCTTTCTCAGTCTCGGAAATGTGGTACGGCTTAGTGCCACCTTGATATGCCATACGGCGCGGGTTCCCCAGAAAAAACAAACCCTGTCGTCTAATCTGGTGCGCCCAGTTGGGCAGAAAAAACGGAACTGAGTATCCGAGATGGGTAACGCCATCCTTAAAGTACTGGAGTACCTCAGCGAAAAAGTATGCCTTGCCGCGTTTGGCGCTCAGCCAACGGAAGTCATCCACTCCAGATGCCCCTTCTTCTTCGACAACGAAACAATTGCCAGCATCAAGTGGATGTAGAAATGCTTGAAATCCTGATTCACCGAGTATTTGCGGTATGGTGTTTGGGGCAATTCGCTCAATTCGAATGCTTCCAATCGTTTTGGCATCACCATCAAACGTGACACTGTCTCCATCCATGTTGAAATTGTATAGGTGGGAAAGAGCAATCCTTCGAAAACGACCCTGATGGTAAGTTTGTCGCTCGAACTCGGTGAATGCGAAATCTATCTGTGCATCTGTCGTGCCAGCCACTTTTGCGTCCGTGACAGGCTTTATGAAATATGAATCCAGATAATTAGCTAGGAATGCTACGGTTGGACAACATTCCGCCAAATGTTTGTCCTTAGCAAGAATCTCCTCAAGAATTCGTTTGGCACGCTCACCATCAAACTTGATTGCAGTAACTTCTAGCTTCCGGCGCTCCAAAAAATCTTTTTGTTCCGCAGTCAGTTGCGAATAATCTGCCACCCAAGGAAACACAAGAAAGAAAAAGAGAGATGGCTGCTGCTCTATCAAGCTAGGATTAGCTGTTTTGATGGCGGAAATGATTCCCACGTACTCAAGAAGGACTTCCTTCAGCTTCCCAAAACGCTCTTCCACGGGAATAATCATCGAATTGGTTGCCATAGTTACCTCTGACTGGTGGAATGCGTTTTCCCGATAAGGGCGGCTTTGCTACTCGGCTGCTCCTGCGACCCTTGTAATCTCATTTGAAACGTCTGTGGTCTTTTTTACCAAGGAGAATGCCCATTGACCGTACGTATTGTCGGCGTTCACAGCGTCCACCCAACGTTCAGCGGCTGCCCCCTTCACTTCTTCGAGCGGGTCATAGCCTTTAGTTTCCAGAATCAGGTGGACGGGCGGTTCCGTCCTCAATCGGATGATGAAGTCGGGAATGTAATCGTGCATCTGTCCGTTGTGCAAGTACGGGATCGCAAAACCGAGTCCCGAGTTCTTCACGAAGGCTTCCACGGCAGCGTGTGAGTCAATGTAGTAAGCCGCAGCCTGTTCCCATTTTTGCGTGTCCGGCACGACGTAATTCAGGTGGCACTTCATGACTTCACGCGGATCGCGGCTCGTCCAGAAATCCACTTCTGCGGTTGAACCGGGACCACGGCTGGATTCATAGCGCGGGATTTCCGGTGCCTCGCCTTCCGCAGTGTCGGGGCGGATATTTTCCGTCAAGATTTCAACGAGCCAAGGGTAGTAGGGTGCAAGACCTAAATCCTTGAGGTCAGCGGGAGAACGCACTTCCACCTTTTCCGCCATGTACTTCTGGATGATTTTCACAAGTTGCGGAAACAGGACGTGCGCGGGAACGTAGCACTGAGGCTGTGAAACATATTCCTTAGTCAAGCCCCTCGCTAAATCGAAAACGAGTTCCTGCAATCTCATTCGTGCCCGGTACTCTTTAAGCGTTACTTCGTCCAGACGATTCGGTCCCGACAAGCTCAACCGCCCCGTGTCTGAGATGCTCAGCCCTTTCATCTCCACTTTTGGAGGAATTAGGTCGGGCTGCAAGACCATGCGTGGGACATTCTCCCAATCAACGGCAATGCGATTTCGAATCCCCTGTGTGTAGCCTTCAACTCTCGGAAATTGGATTTCGTAGTGTGCTTTTTCAGGGATGGCGTGGACGTGATATTTCTTCACTCGCGGCGGTGCTGGTCCTTGCGGATTCGCCTTGAACGGGATGACTTCGAAAGGTACGCCGAAGACCTTGGCAACCTCCTCGGTGAAACGCCCGTTCTCGCCGAGTTCGTAGCTCACACGCCGGAGTCCTCGGCCCACCACCTGTTCACACAGAAGTTGCGACATGAACGGACGGAGTCCGATGATGTGAGTCACCGTATTGCAATCCCATCCTTCGGTGAGCATTCCAACGCTCACGATGCATCGCACGTCCCGACCGGGGGGATGCAGTGGTCGCTCCAGTTTCTTCGCCAATTCCTCGAAGCCTTCGGGATAAAGCGGTCGCCCCTGACGGTCGGCAGGCCAATTCGTCTTTCCCACGGTGTCCAGCGTGAATCGCATCCACCGAACCTCGTCGCCCTTAGCGCCCTCCACATCAGTCTCGTGTATCACCTTGGTGTCTACTCGGATCGTGTTCACTCGCCCGTTTTTGTTAAGGAAGCCCTCGACACGCGCAGGAGGAATCCCAGTCGGCGCTTTGTCCTCGGCAAGCCATTCGTAGATCGCCTTCGCAATCCTCGTGTTTTTGCAGACGAGAATGAAGACGGGGGGACGCGGGTCAGCTTCGTTTTTTGCCCAATCAACAGTTTCCTTCTCCCAAAGACCGCCGAGCATCGCAATGGGGTGGTGGGCATACTTCAAGATGGCTTCCGGCTTCGGACTGCCTCTCTTGCCGCCCCGCTCGGCAGGTGTCAGCTTCTTTTCCAAAATCCACTGCCAGATGTTCAGGTATCCGGGAATCTCTTCGCCAGTCGTATCGCGCACCGCCAACTGCGGAATCTTCACTAGCCCCGATTCGATGGCGTCAATCAAACCGAAGTCGCTCACGACCCACGGAAACGGTTTGTTCGTTTCCTGCCCGACTCTGCCGAGAAAATAGGGCGTCGCAGACAGGTCTATGCAGAAATTGATACCACGCTGCTTTTGTAGCTTGTCCAAACCGTCGATCCAGACTGTGGCTTCTTGGAAGAATTCATCCGCCTCTTCCTCGTCGCCGAATTCGTCTTCTTCTTCCGGGTCAGGCTCGTCACGCTTGATGCGATAGGCGTGGTGGGCTTCGTCGTTCAGCACAAGAATGTTTTGCTTGCCACCAACCTCGCGGCCAATCACTCGGTTGATGAGCGCCGTGTCGCTTTCAACGTATCGTGCAGACTCGACCTTGACCCGCTTGAGGCTGCCATCCTTTTCGCGTTCTTCTTCGAGAACGGTCAGCATTCCATTCGCAACCTGTAGCTCGTAGTCTTTCAGGCTGAGATAGCGTTTCCCGTGAGCCGTTGTCGTCTTCGCTCCGATATTGATGCTTTCTTTGACTCGCACTTCTTTCCCGGCTTTGACCACCTTCGAGCTAACGCCGCCCGTGTCCATCCCCTGCGGCTGGAACACGTGCCAGTTCGTGACGATGACCCTTCCTTGACTCAATAGCGGCATCAAGTGGGGCGGAACGAGGTCTCGCGTGCGATAGATGCTTGCTTCTTCAAGCATCGGATCGAGTTCCGCCAGCCGCTGCCGGATGGTCACGTTGGGACACACGACCAACACGGCGTCGGAGAACCGCGCATCGCTGCGGTCGTTCAGCTTATTCAGGACGCTCCACGCCGCAAGCATCCCCATCACCGTCGTCTTACCGGAGCCGGTCGCCATCTTGCACGCATACCGTTCAAACCCGGAGTATCCGTCTTTCTCTTTCCGGTCGTCGCTCGGCTCGTCTCTCGGGATAGAGATGCCTTGCAGGAAATCGGCGCGTGC